>ULZP01045348.1_pt1 | contig 42426 bp, 40 predicted proteins | sample 1963281 | NCBI WGS metagenome assembly ULZP01 (sample SAMEA4835894, study PRJEB28245) | human gut metagenome | biome: gut microbiome; material: fecal sample | place: Denmark | collected 2008
GGATCTGGATACCAAGGAATGCGCCAAGTGGGCCAGCGATGCCATCAACCTTTGCTACACGGCTGATGAAGTGGAAAAGATGGTTAAGACACGGCTCGGAATGAACTGATCATCGTTAAATTAAATTGAAAATATATCGCTAAAATCAATAGGCAGCCAGTCTTTGTAAGTTGATACAGGAACTGGCTGCCTATTTTGGTATAAAAAAGCACTGTTTTGGCATGTACCGAAAACAGTGCAGTTATGATTAGATGTTCAACAAATCAGTAGGCTGGTGAAGCAAAAAGTCACCGTCCATGATCTTTTCAGGGGTAGCGGCGCCATATAGTGCTGCGGCAAATTTAACCCCAGCGGCGTGTGCGGCCTTTTCATCATTTATCGTATCACCAACATAGACGGCAGTTTCAGGTGCGGCATGCATTTGATCTAATGCTGCCAAAACCGGTTCTGGGTCAGGTTTATGGCGATCGGTATCATTTGAGGTGATAACAATGTCAAACAAGTTGGCAAAAGTAAATAGGTTGGCAAAATGATTGTCATACTCGTCACGCAATTTGGAAGTGGCAATTGCTATTTGAGTGTCGGGACGTTGGGATAGTTTTAAAAGCGTTTCTGGAATTCCTTCAAACACTTTAACGCGATCTTCTCTTTGATAAGCCAGTTTGAACCATTCCTGCTGCATTTGGTGGCGCAGTTTTTCATCGGCGACGCCAGCAATCTTTAAAGCATCCAAACCGGTAATGCCGAATAAATCATGCTTTTTTTGCTCAACATCGGCAGGATCTGTATGAAAACCGTACTTCTCTAAAATTTCAATCATTGCCGGCATATACATGTCAATCGTATTGATCAAGGTACCATCAATGTCGAAAATGTAGTTTTTAATCATCAAAAATAAAATCCTCCTGTATGTGGACCATATCTCAACGCCTCAATTGTACCGCAAATCGTTTTATGAAAAAATATTGAAAAACGCGCTACCTGGCTTTGCCAAGGTAACGCGAGAAGCTATTATAAAAAAGTTCTATTGGTTAACGCCAACGATGCCGAAGCCGCCGTCCCAGCCGATTTTTTCACTGGCTGCCAGGGTCAGCTGCAAAAAGCCAAGCGATTCCAGCTCACGAGCCCGCTTGAGCTTACCAGCATCCAATACCCGCAAAGCACTGTCTGCTAAGGCTGCCTTAAAGGTTTCCTTGGCATCTTCATCGTCACCAGCAACCAGAACCGTTGTTGGCAGATCACCAATTTTGCCGCTTTGAAGCGTAGCCGCGAAAGTAGTGTTGAAAGCCTTCAGTACCGTACTTGCTGGCAGCAGCTTCTGCAGTTGTTGCGCTGCTGAGCTGTCAGCTGGCACTACCAGTTCGTCAAAAGTTTCAAAATTCAATGGGTTAGTGATATCAACGACAATTTTACCAGCCAGCTTGGTTTGGTACTGCTTGGCAAGTGCTGCCAATGCTGGATATGGAACGGCCATAATTACGATGTCGCCGAGGCGTTCAGCAGTGTCTTTTGAGCCGTAGTATTGAACGTCATTGCCAGCATCGGCAAAGTTTTTACCGATTGCTTGTCCCATATTGCCTTTACCGAAAATTGTGATTTACATTTTTTGTCCTCCTGGTTCTAAAAGCTGTTTTCTTATATCATTGTAGATTTTAATAAGAATAAACCTTACTTTTAGTAAGTTTCGACTTTTAAGTTCGCTACGCACCAATTGGTAAGAATTGTGAAATCCTTTAAATAAAGGAGAAATTAAATTTGACGAAAAAATTAGCTCAAGATGGCAGCTGTCCAGTCGCGACCACGCTTTCACTGTTGAATAGTCAGTGGAAGATTCTGATTATGCGAGAACTGCTGATTCATTCAAGCGAAAGATATAGTGAGCTGCAGCGTAACGTTGTTGGTATCAGTCAAAAGATGCTGACACAAAGTCTTCACGAGATGACGGTAGATGGAATCGTACAAAGGCAGGTCTTTCCCGAAGTACCGCCACACGTTGAATACAGCTTGACCAGCCTTGGACAAAGCATGGATCCGATCTTAAAAGCAATTCATAGTTGGGGAAATCAGTATCTGGCCAGTCATCCCGAAAAAAACAAGACGAATGGACAGCCGGAAACTAATTTTGCGCAAAAGCAACCATAATCAAACAAAAACGCCCTGCTTAAATTTTAGGCAGAGCGTTTTGCTTATTTATTAAAAGTATCAGATTCGACTTCACGAATAAAATCAGCCAAATGCTTGTAGTAGATGTCAGGGTTGTCGATCATGTGGTGATGACCCCCATTTGGCGTGGTAACCAATTTAGCGTTTGGAATTTCTTTTTCCATGGTCTTGGCAGTATCCAAAGGCATGGTTTCGTGTTCCCCAAAAGTCAGCAGGGTTGGCACCTTGATGTTCTTTAATTGGTTGCGGAAATGCCAATCCTTAAGCTTGCCGGTAATCACAAACTCGTTATCGCCTTGGAAGACGTTGTAGACAGCCGTGCCGCCAAGGTCTTTGACGTGGTAGAGCTTGGATGGCTGTTTGCGGTCGACAAAGTTTTCGTTAAGGACCTGCACGTCGGCTTGGTAGCGATCGTTGTCATAGTCGTTGTTCTTTTCGCATTCCTTCATGAAGGCAACTTCTTCAGCTGGCAGGACGTCTTCGCGAACCTTGTTGACATGGGCAACATATTCGTCGATTTCGTCAACCATTGAGGAGATGATGGCACCCTTCAAGTGTTGACCGTATTTAACGGCATATTCTTGAACCAGCAGTCCGCCCCAGCTTTGGCCAATCAAGTAGAAATTATCGATCCCCAGCTTTTGACGTACTTCTTCGACCTCATCCAAGAAGTATTCGTAAGTCAGGTACTTGTCGGCAATCTTAGGATCAGAATAGTCTGGCTGATCAGAGTACAAAGAGCCTAATTGATCATACATGTGAACTTGAACGTTAAGTCCCTGTTTTTTTAATTGATCGGCGGCGTCTTCCCAGTATTCATGATTGCCGCCAGGACCGCCATGCAGTGCAAGCAGATGAATGTCACCTTCGCCTTGTGTGTTGGTCCATAAATGATAACCGTTATTAAGGGTTAAAATCGTTGTACCTTGTTTCAAAATCGTCAACTCCCATTCTCTCAGATATAAACGCTAAATAAATGGTTTAAAGACTATTTTACGTTTTTTATTAGATGACGTAAACCAAAAACACTGCCTCTTTGGCTAATCTGACAGAAAAACTATGATAATTTTTCAAAATCAGGCAAAAACAGTGCCGAATTTTCAGTCATGATTTGATAATTGATTTTTTCGTTGCCACGCAGAGTCATTTCATAGTCGGTACCGCAGATCACCAGCCGCAATTGATGTCCCTTTAGCAGTCGATGGAAAACTGGCTGCAGCGGCAAGGTGAGATCCACGAACTCATTTGGGTAGAGCGGTTCAGTAACGGCCGGATCGTGGGGGTTTTGCATATTGATATGACCATAGGAGATCACTTTGTAAGGCGTGGGCTCATTTTGCAGATTGAATTCGCGCAGATCATCATATTTCCAGTGATAGCCCAGTGAAAGACTATTACGGCTTAATAAGACAGGATTCTCAGTCAGACGCTTGGCCGATCCCTGGTCGATCAGAAACACGGAAAGCAGGCCATGATCATGATCACTAGCAGCTCTCAATTTTACAGTTGGCGTGCCGCGCAGTAGATAATCATCAGTCAGCGGTGCGGTCTGATAGCTGAGACTGAAACGATTCTTCTCGCTTAACAATGCCTCTTTCCAATGAGCAGGATGAGCACACCAATCTTGATAAATCTCAGTCTGCCATTGATAGTCGGTAAAATCGCGAGTTGGCGTTACCAATGGCTCTTTTTCACTCAGTTTTTGGTGGACATTGAGATAAAATTTGACACTGTGATCTTCATCCCAGTTTTGGTAGGCTGTCCAGGTTTCAGGGGTGGCATTATCTTGAACTAATACGGCTGGCAGCAGATCATCGGCATGGTTATCGATTTCCCAAAGTTTATTAGAAAGCCAGAGATTCACCATATCGGTAAAGTCTAGCGAGCGAAAAGCATTAATGTAGATATGCTTGCCTTGATGCAGGATCAGCTTGCTGTTGGCTGCATTTTTCTTCAAACCGTCATAAAGAGCTTTGACGTTGCTTGGCTTAACGTTGTCGTCGTTGAGCCCATGGACCATCATAACGCTGGCTTTGATTTGATCGATCTGTTTCCGATAATTACGTCGTTCCCAAAAATCATTGTAGTTGCCGGTTTGACGATCCATTGCCAGATTCATCTGGGCCAGATAGCGATTATTGATCTGCTCAACTCGCCGATAGTCGCCAGGCCGCTTGGTACGGCTAAAGCATTCGGCTACCAGCGTATCGGCATCCTCGCCTTGAAAACCACCGGCTGCTCTGACCAGGCCATTTTCACGATAATAGTCATACCAACTGGAAATGGCGGCTTCACTAATGATAGCTTTAAGTCCTTTAACACCAGTCGTGGCAACGGCTGTTGAAAGCGTTCCTAGATAAGAGCGTCCCGTCATTGCCACGTTGCCATTGCACCAATCTGCCTTGACAGCCAATCCGCTGGTGCGATCGGAAAAAGCCGTTCGGTCGCCGTGCAGCCACTCAACTACAGCCTGCATCGATTCAACCTGTTCTGGCGAGCCGCATGTCTGCAGGCCATCAGAATCTCTGGTCCCAATTCCGGCACAGTAGACAGAGGCGAAACCGCGGGGAGCCAGATAGTCGTTTAGCGTATAGGCTGGTGTCTGACTAAAGGTTTCAGTGGCTTTTGATGATCCCTTAATCATCTGATGACGTGGATGGGCATTAAACGTTGGCTCAGCAGGCGCAATTTGACCTGGTTCTTTGCGACTCAATGCTTGATTGACATTATGGGTTGCTTTTACGCCCCATTCATCGTTGGTTCCTTGGTTGTATGGACTGGCGGTAAAGACGGCGGGGACTTTTAATCCTTGATTGGATTCAGCGGGCCGCATGATTTCAACTTTTACCAAATCGGCTTGATCGTCAAAGTCAGTATCAACATCGGTCTCCACGTAGACGACCTCATAGATGAAATCGTGCGGATCAAAAACGGCGAGCGACTTGCCATTAAAAAAGATTGGCTTTTGATTGGCTGACAGCTTGTGAGTCCATTTCAGCAAACCTTGAGCCGTCAGCGCATCCAGCAGGGTTTGACCATTTTTGGTGTGAGTGTTCAAAAGATCATAGAATGCGGCAATCACGTCTGCGGTCGTCCATTGTTCAAAATGATGGTGCAAAAGCTGCATCTGATCCATCGCCGCCAATGGATCAGTAATTGAAAAGTCAATTGCTGGTTCAAATTCTAACAGCTGCAGGCCGACAAGATAGAAAATCTGGTCATTGAGCGGCTGATTGCTTGCCAGCCAGTCAGCCAGGCTCAGCTCAGGCGTTGCCAAAACGTCTTGGCGCCAACGCTTCAATGCCGGTTCAGAAGTGCAGCTGCAGTTGATTCTTTCCAACAGCGTCTGCCACATTTGATTAGGCGTAAGCGTGCTGCTCTCGCTTGCTTTTAGAAGATGAATGGTCTGGAGTTCATGGCATTGCTGCTCAAAAGGCAGACTCATCATGGCAAATTGATTGTTTTTCATTGGCAAAACCTCCCCAAATTACGCTAAGCACTTATGCTTATTAATTAGTGAATATTTTATAACATTCTCACGTTTTCTGGGATGTGGCTCAGCAATTATTTGACACTAGCTGAATAATCGCTAGCTTATATGGAAAGATTGGTGTGGCAAACATCAAAGTTTAGTATCTATCATCGTTGTCATCATAATCGTCATGATGATGGTGGGATAGCTGATCTGCAGTATAGATGTCCCATAGCGTATCAGATACATCATCATGATCGTCCATCTCCTCATCTTGATAAGGGGCTGGCGGCAATCCTTCTTCTTTACGTTTTTTATTCATCTCGTCAACGTTATGGCTGTCAAGATCCGCGCCGGTAATCCATTCAAAGAACCAAAAAATAAGAACAATTACCAGAAACATAAAAAAGATGGCAAAGACAATCGACCATAACTCCATAGCAGTGATAAAGATGACAGCGATGAACGCCGTAATTGCCCAGCGCCGATGCAAAATTTTTTTCTTTTCATCATTGCTAATCACCAGCACTGCCCCCTTACTTATAAAATTTGAATTCAACCAAATTATATCTCATTTCATTAGGAGGAGTTGGTTGATTTATGTGCAAATATTCATTAATGATATCCGTGAACGTCCCATTTGTCGTTTTGCAAGTTGAAAAACCAAGGAAATACACGGCATTTATAAAGGTTACCGCTTGTGATTTTGTATACAAATTAATTGATCAAGCGCTTTCTTTAGTGATAAGATGAACTTGTTACATATTTGGTTTGTAAAAATGGAGGTAATGATATGACTGAAGAAAAACGCGTTGCGGTCGTTACTGGTGGAGACCGTGGGATTGGCCGCGGAATTACGGATCAGCTACTTAAGGACGGTTATTATGTCGTAATCGCCAACCGCAATGAAGAAGCCGGCAAGAAAGCCGTTGAAGAACTGAACGCTCAAGGGTACGAAGGCAAGGTCGTATCTGTAGCCGGCGATGCATCCAAGAAAGAAAGCCACGAACGTTTCGTTAAGGCTGCTGTTGACAACTTCGGCCGTCTGGACACGTACGTAAATAATGCCGGAATTGCTCAGATCAAGCTGCTCAAGGATGAAACCGAAGCTGACATGGACGAGATCTTCCATGTCAACGTCTACTCAGTACTGTTTGGGATGCAGGCCGCTGCTGCTCAATTCCGCAAGCAGGATGATGGCGATAAGATCCGCAAGATTATCAACGCCTCCAGTATCGCCGGTCATATTGCCTTTGACATGCTGGGCGCCTACTCCGCATCCAAGTTTGCCATTCGGGGCTTGACGCAGGCCGCTGCTAAGGAACTTGGTCGTGAGCACATTACGGTCAACGCCTACTGCCCAGGCATCGTTGGCACTGACATGTGGGACTACATTGATGAAAAGATGGTTGAAGCATGGGGCGGCAACAAAGGCGACTACCTTAAGAAGTACTCTGGCGCCATCACGCTGGGGCGAGTTGAAACGCCTGCTGACGTGGCCAACTATGTATCCTGGCTGGCATCAACCAAGTCCGACTACATGACTGGTCAAGCCGTTCAAATCGATGGCGGGATTCAATTCATCTAATTTTTGCCATTTCAAACTGAATATCTAGAGTAAAGGCCGCGATCCTAACTGGGTCACGGCTTTTTGCGTACTCAAAAAGCGCGTCATATAAGCTGCCGCGCTGATTGAAGACTATTGATTCTGATTCAGATAGTCGGCTTCGCTTCTCAACTGGCTAACATAGCTGTTGACCTCATCTTTTTGACTCTGGGTGACATAGTAGTCTTTTTCCAGATTTGAGAGGGAAACGGTCTTAGTTTCAAAATGACCATCCGCTACGTTTTCCGAATCACTGACTTCCCACATTTTGTAGGTAACGGTATCGCCATCAACCTTGTAGTAAAGAAAACTGGTTGGATCGCCGTTTGCGGTAAGGTAGCTGTAGTCGGCAACCGCGTCATTGATTGGATTCTCGCCGGCTGGACTGTAGCAGAAGAAATCATTGCCAATATATTCTTTGAACCAGTCAGGCTCAACCAAGAGTGCCAGCATGACACCGGTCGTTTTATCATCTACTTTGGCTGTTTTGGCAGTACTGGAAGCTGTGGTGGAACTGTCTGAGCTACTACTCGCTTTTTGAATCTGGCTGTCAGAATGACTGGACTTTTTGGATGATGACTTGGCGGTGCTGCTTTGGGCTGCCGTACTGCTTGATTCTTTACTGGATGACGATTGACTGCCGCACGCGGTCAGCAGAAAGCATGACATTAAGGCGGAGGTGATAACAATGGATTTTTTCAATTCTCTTCTCTCCCTAAAATAAAATTCTTACCGAAAAATTATTCATTTATAATCAGGTTTTATAGGATAACTCATCTTGAATGAAAAGTTATAAAAATAATAAAAACTTTTAAAAACATAAATCAACACTAAAATAATCAGTCAGCGGATGATTTGCCGAACCAAGATGTTCCACGTGAAACCTAATCGAATTAATTTGCTCTGAAAGGCGACAGATAAGTATCTTTCGGCGTATAATTGAGTTTGCTGTAATCGTGAAAAATTCGCGGAAATAAAAGATGAAAAGGAGAACATCGTGACCAATCAAGTAATTGAATTTCGGCATGTCAGTAAGCAGTATGATGATAACCTTGTGCTGCGCGACATCAACTTTACGATTGAGGCCGGTAAGTTCTACACGCTGCTAGGCCCTTCAGGATCAGGAAAGACTACGATCCTGCGAATTATTGCTGGTTTTGACGATGCTACCAGTGGCGACGTTATTTTTGACGGCCAGCGAATCAATGATATACCTGCTAATCAACGACAAGTAAACACGGTCTTTCAAGACTATGCGCTTTTTCCACATATGAACGTTGCTGAAAACGTAGCGTTTGGCTTAAAAATCAAACGAATCCCCAAAGAAGAGATTGCCAAGCGGGTACAGGATGCTTTGCATATGGTGCAGCTGGACGGCTATGGCGAGCGTGAAATCACAGAAATGTCTGGTGGTCAGCGGCAGCGGGTTGCAATTGCTCGCGCGATCGTCAATCGTCCTAAAGTGCTGCTGTTGGATGAGGCGCTCTCTGCTCTTGACCATAAGCTGCGAGTGGAGATGCAGGCTGAACTGCGGGCTTTGCAGCGCCGCTTGGGAATCACCTTTATCTTTGTCACGCACGATCAAGGCGAGGCACTGGCAATGAGCGACCAGATCTTCATTATCAACGATGGTATGATTCAGCAGAGCGGCACGCCGGTTGATATCTACGATGAGCCGTTGAATCATTTTGTGGCTGATTTTATTGGCGAGAGCAACATTGTCCCTGGGATTATGAAAAAAGACTTTCTGGTCAACATCAATGGTCATGATTTCGAATGCGTTGATGCCGGCATGAAGCCAAATGAAAAGGTCGAAGCCGTCTTGCGCCCCGAGGATCTGGATATTACGACCGTTGATCAGGGAAAGCTGGTTGCAACGGTTGATACGCAGCTGTTCCGAGGCGTTGACTATCAGATCATGGTTCATGACGAGGAAGGACACGAATGGAAGATCAATTCGATTCATAAAACGAAAGTGGGTGAAAAAGTCGGCATCACGTTTGATCCCGAAGACATCCACATCATGCGCTATCATGAAACCGAAGCGGCCTTTGATGCACGGTTGGACAGTTACGAAGGTGATGATGAGGAGGAGGAACGTTGAAACAGCAAAAAATCTGGTTTGTCGTTCCCTATGCATTGTGGATCGTACTGTTTGTCGTGGCGCCGTTGGTCTTGATTCTTTATCAATCCTTTTTTAACATCAACGGCCAGTTCACGTTTGGCAACTATCAGAGCTACCTGACTTCTAATGTTTATTTAAGGATGACGTTCAATTCAGTCTGGTACGCGTTTTTGATCACGCTGATCACGCTTTTGATCAGCTATCCGGCAGCGTATGTGATCAACCGGCTGCCGAATCGTCAGTTTTGGCTGCTGCTGGTCATTTTGCCAACTTGGATCAACCTGCTTTTGAAGACCTATGCCTTTATCGGACTGTTTAGTCAAAACGGTTCGATCAATCAGTTTTTGCGGTTTGTCGGTCTGGGCAGCCACCAGATTCTGTTTACTGATGCCAGCTTTATTTTTGTCGCGGCCTACATTGAGATTCCGTTTATGATTCTGCCAATCTTTAATTCACTGGCCGAGATCGATTCCTCATTGATCAATGCCAGTCGTGACCTGGGCGCCAGCTCTTGGCAGACGTTTATGCACGTTGAGCTGCCATTGACGATGCCTGGGGTTAAGGCCGGGGTACAGGCAGTCTTTATTCCATCGCTTTCCTTGTTCATGATTACGCGTCTGATTGGCGGCAATCGTGTAATTACTCTCGGGACGGCAATCGAGGAGCATTTCTTGACAACGCAGAACTGGGGCATGGGTTCAACGATCGGTGTGGTATTGATCATTGCCATGTTCATCGTGATGTTTGCAACTGGTGATCGGCAAAAGAAAAAGGGAGGTCGTGCTAAATGAAGCATAAAATCAATTGGGGCGCGATCTATTTAGTAATCGTTTTTATTATTTTATATTTGCCGATTCTTTATCTGGTTGGCTTTTCATTCAGTTCTGGCAAAACGATGGAAAAGTATCAAGGCTTTTCATGGACGCACTATCAGACGCTGTTGCAAGATACGCGAATGATTACCATTGTGATCAACACACTGATCGTTGCCTTGCTGTCAGCGCTTTTGGCGACGATTATCGGAACGATGGGGGCGCTGGCGATTAAGCGAACCAAGAATGCCATGCGGAACACCCTGCTTTCGTTTAATAATGTTTTGATGGTTTCACCAGACGTTATTATTGGGGCCAGTTTCTTGATTCTGTTTACGGTGATTGGCATGAAGCTTGGTTTTTGGTCCGTTTTGCTCAGCCATATTGCTTTTTCGATCCCAATCGTGGTCTTGATGGTACTGCCAAAAATTGATGAGCTGTCGCCAACGCTTTTAGATGCAGCCGCGGATCTAGGAGCCAGTCCATGGCAGTCATTGACGCGAGTAATGCTGCCGGCGATTGCTCCAGGGATCATGTCGGGATACTTTATGGCCTTTACCTACTCACTGGACGACTTTGCAGTAACTTTTTTTGTAACTGGCAATGGTTTTTCGACGCTGTCAGTTGAAATCTATTCCAGGGCGCGACAAGGCATTGACTTGGAGATCAACGCGCTTTCGACTTTGATGTTCTTGGTATCATTGGCGCTGGTAATCGGCTACTACTTTATCAGCAAGCATGGCGGCAGCCGCAAAAACCAGATCGTAACGGTTAAAGAAGGTGATGTCCAATGAAAAAACTGCTGAGCTTTGCCATTGGCATCCTGCTGCTGTGCGGTGCGCTGTTTGGGTGCAATAAGCTGCTGAACCAAAAAGCAAACGATGGCGGCAATAAAACCTTGACGATCTATAACTGGGGCGACTATATTGATCCCCAGCTGATTACCAAGTTCGAGCATGAGACCGGCTATCATGTCGATTATGAGACTTTTGACAGCAATGAGGCGATGCTGACCAAGATTCGCCAGGGCGGTACGCATTATGATATTGCCGTTCCAAGTGAATACACCATTCAGCGAATGAAAAAAGAGCATCTGTTAGAGCCGATTGATCATCGCAAGCTGCCGAACCTCAAATATATCGATCCGCAGTTTTTAAATCTGTCGTTCGATCGGCATAATCGCTATTCAATTCCATATTTCTGGGGGACGTTGGGGATAGTCTATAATGATCAAAAGGTGAGTCGTAAAGATGTCTCGCATTGGCGCCAGCTTTGGTCACCTAAGCTCAAAAACAATATCATGATGATCGACAGTGCCCGTGATGCGATGGCAGTGGCACTGATCACTCAGCATCATTCCGTCAACACGACCAACGCCAAGGAATTACGTGAAGCCGCTGATAAGCTTGATCAGCTGACGCCCAACATCAAGGCCGTAATTGCCGATGAAATGAAGATGTACATGGAACAAAACGAAGCGGCAGTCGGCATTACCTATTCTGGGGAAGCCAGTGAAATGATCAGTGTCAATTCACATCTCCACTACCTCGTACCAAGCGAGGGCAGCAACATCTGGTTTGACAACATGGTGATTCCCAAAACGGCTAAAAACAAAAAAGCAGCCTATGCATTCTTGAATTTCATGCTGGATCCCAAGAATGCCGCGCAAAATGCTGAATATATCGGCTATGCAACGCCAAATAAGGCTGCCAAAAAGTATCTGCCAAAGAGCGTTACCAGTAACCAGGCTTTCTATCCGCCAAAACAAACAATGAAGCATTTGCAGGTCTATCATGACTTGCCATTAAAAGACATTGGCACCTATAATGACCTGTTCTTGGAATTTAAGATGTTTAAAAAGTAACTAAAAAGCTGACCGAAAAATTTCGATCAGCTTTTTTGATGGATGTTTATTCTTCAGTGGCCAGCTTGCTGTGACGATAGCCGTAGCCAAAGTAAAGTGCTAAACCAATTAAGAACCAGATGCCGGCCCCAATCCAAGTATCAAGGGAAAGGAACGACATCATGAACAGGCAGGCGCAGCCAGAAATGATTGGCAAGACGGGGAACCAAGGAACGCGGAAGCCGCCCTGGTTGCCGATGTCCTTGCGCTTACGCAATGGAATGATCCCAAATGAAACCAGCGTAAATGCCAGCAATGTACCGATATTAACCAGATCAGTCAGCCGATCCAGGGAAACCAGCCCACCCATGACGGCGATAATCGCTGCGACGATCCAAAGCGAGATCTTCGGCGTGCTGGTCTTGGCATCCAGCTTGTTCAAAAATGATGGCAAGAGACCGTCACGACTGATAGAGTAGATCAAACGGGATGAAGAGTAGATCATGGTAAACATCATGGTTGCCATCCCAATCAGCGCCCCAATTGAAAGCAGGGCAGCCAGCCAGTCTTGGTGAACGGCCTGCAGCGCAAAGGCAACCGGATTGGCAACGTCAAGCTTGGTATACTTAACCATGCCAGTCAAGACGATTGAAACGCCCATGTAAAGCACGGCAGCGACCAAAAGTGTCCCGATAATTCCGATTGGCATGTTCTTTTGCGGATTCTTGACTTCGGCAGCTGAGCTTGAGATACAGTCAAAGCCCAAAAAGGCAAAGAAGACCGTCGTTGCTCCCTTGAAGACCCCATGCATACCATATGGAAGGAATGGCTGGTAGTTGGCTTTCTTGATGAAGAAGGCCCCAACAACGATGAAGGCAACGATGATTGCAATCTTGATAGCGATGGCAATGTTGTTGACCCGAACTGATGAAGTCATTCCAAATGAAAGCATCCAGGTAATCAGTAAAACGATGATGATTGCTACAATGTTGACATAGGTGCCATGTGCAGGATCAAAAGGACCAGACAGTGCTTTGGGGATGTTGATTCCACAGCTGGCCAGCAGTGAATTGAAGTAGGCTGCCCAGCCAGTTGAAACTGAGGCGACTGCCAGCATGTATTCCAATACCAGTGCCCAGCCCATGATCCAACCGATAAATTCACCGTAGACCACGTTACCATAAGAATAGGCGCTACCGGCAACCGGCATGGCAGAAGAAAACTCAGCATAGCACATTCCCGCTAAAGCACAGACAACCGCTGCCGCCAGAAACGACAGTGAGACGCCAGGCCCTGCATCGTTGGCTGCCACGGTCCCAGGTAAAATAAAGATCCCCGTCCCAATGACCGCACCGATCCCCATGGCCATCAAATCGCCAGCCGACAGCGACTTGACGAATTTGTTATCGGCTTTGAGGTAGCGTGAGAGGCTTTCTTTACGAAAAAGATTTAAACTCATCCGACCTTAACCACCTTTGTTATAATATCCAATAGCTTAATAAATTTAAGTGATAGCTTATCATAGGCAAAGATAATGAGCAATAATTGCGAAATAATTATTGGATTTACCGAACAAAATAAGCCATAATGACAGTAATAATCATAATGTCATAATCATTAAAAGTCAATTAGAAAAGCATTAAGGAGGAGCTTGGAAATGGCGATTGAAAAGACTGCAGGTGCCGTAGTTTATCGAAATAACGATCAAGAAATTGAATACCTGCTGCTGCAAAGCACAAACGAAGGTAATTTTTGGGGCTTCCCCAAAGGTCACGTTGAGGGCGATGAAACGCTCCTAGAAACGGCGCAGCGTGAGATTAAAGAAGAAACCAGTCTGGTCCTGCCAATTGATACCAGCTTTTCTGTCTACACTGAATACGACCTGCCCAACGGCAACCGGAAGCAAATGACGCTTTACACGGCCGCACTGCCTAAGGATGAGGATCTGCATCTGCAGGCTGAAGAAATTAAGAATGCCGGTTGGTTCAACTATCAAGATGCTCGCCAACGCTTAACCTATGACAACTTAAAAGAATTGCTGGATCAGGTTAATGCTCATTTAACACAGGCATGATGGATCAGCAGCATAAGGTTTTTGTAATTACTGGCGCGGCGGGAACCGGTAAAACGACGGTGGCCAACTATCTAAGAAAAAAATACGATATGGCCAAGGTAATTACGCATACGACACGCTTGCCGCGAGCCAATGAAAAAGATGGCGTCGACTATTATTTTGAGACGCGCTCCTCAATGCAAAAGCGGCATTTATTAGAACAGGTTGAATATGATCATCATCTATATGGCTCTTCAATTGAGGGGCTGGAAAACGGCTGGCGGCATCATCAATTTGACGTGATCGTTTTGGATACCAAAGGAGCGTTGACGTACCGAGCCAAGTTAGGCGATCAGGCCGTCATAATCTTTTTGACGGTCAGCCATCCGCAACAGCTTTTTGAGCGTCTGCATATCAGAGGCGATCACCCAGATGCAATTGAGTCGCGGATCAACAGCTGCGAATATCAGCGTGATCTGTCGCTGCCGCAAGAATTGAAAGGTCAGGCAATTGAGCTTGTCAATGATGATTGGACAATGACGCAGCAAAAACTGGATCAATTGCTCAGCCGATACATTTGAAGATAAATGTGCTAAAATCATAATTTCAAAAAGGACGGATGAAAAAATGACGGATCCTAAAGCACAAGCCATGGCAGTCTTGCAGAAAAATCATCTGCGCGTTACCAAGCAGCGAAAAACGCTGATTGATTTGTTGGTTGCTAATCCGGATCGCTATGTCAGTGTTACTGAGGTTGACAAGCATATGCGCCAGGCATTTCCTGGTGCCAGCCATAACACGGTCTATCGCAATCTGGAAGAGTTTCAAGAGATCGGCCTGGTTGAATTGAGTTCGCAGTCTGGCGGCATGGTGGTTAAGTATCGCTGTGACGAATCGCATCACCATCACTTTATCTGTCAGCGCTGCGGTCGGGTGCAGGAGATTCAGCTGCCAACGATTGATTGGGACTTTTTGACTCAGCAGCTGCCTGGCGCCGAGATTACGGGACATAGCTTTGAGCTGTATGGATTATGTGCTCAGTGTCGTCAGCTGGCTTCGCATTAAATTCATCAATTCTTATTTTTTTCGCAAACTCTCACTGGCAATTTTTGCGCTAAGATAGAGAGCAGACGACAAAAGGAGAGAAAAAAGCAATGAAAACACCACCGTTTGTGACGCCATTTGCGCTGGTTTCATTGGTTTTGGCGTTAGGTGCTACCAACGTGGTGGTCAACAAAACCACCAATACCAGTGAAGGGGCTAAAATCGTCAGCACTTCATCGACTAGTCAGAGCACCAGTCAAAAAGATGACCAAGACAGCAGTCATAGCAGTGACCGCAAAAAGCCAAGCAGTGAAAGCGATCCGGATGTGCAAAGCAGTCATCAGACCAACAGTGTTGATGAGGAGTCAACGACTAAGACCTCATCAGCTAAAACGACCGACAATACTACGGATAATGGTACGACTGCTGGTACCGGCACTACCAGCTCATCGGCCAAGACCACCAGTCAGACTACTGGCACGACGACTGATAACTCGACTGGTACCAACTCGACGACTGGCACGACGACAACCACGACTGACACCAATCAATAAGGGGGATCGCGACAGTGCTTAGTTTTCTAGACATGATCAATCATTGGCTGGGATATTTTAATATCAATGCCAAGCTGAAAAATCGAATCTACATTATCATTGCCTTTTTGGGTGATCTGTACCTGATCTACGTTACCACGCGCCTTTTGATCAACCATGCATGGGTGCGGGGGCTGCTATACTGCCTCGCCGTGATTCTGATCACCTATTGTCTGTACATCAACGCGGTCTACTACTATCTAGACCGCAACTCACGGTTTGACTTTTTGTCGCCTTGGCTTTCAAAGATTACTGGGGTCGTTCCCACTGCTGAGGATGCCAAGCCAAAACGCAATGCTCGTGTCATCAACAATGCGCCAAATGGCTACTTTACTCATCAGGATATCATTCCAGCTCAAGTGGAGGTTGATGAGCACGAGCAGCATAATCTGCAGCGCGTCGTTCAAGAACTGTTGGATGACGGGATCTTTACTGCGGATTATGATGGCTTAAGCGACAGTCAGATCGTAGCAGAAACTGCAACGGGTGAGTCGGTCTATGCGCTTGACTCGCAACAGACGCCGCCTTATTTTGAGCTCTACCATGACAAGCATCTGCGGCGAATTGAGATATACATGGGCTTGAATCAAATGGAAAAACTGGCGGTCGGTCATATTGCCAAGGTCGGTTTGACGGACATTCATACTGCCCACGAGCAATACGAGCTCTATTTAGCCAATCTGTTCGTGACGGGTGGACCGCATAAGATTGCCGGTCGCAATGGCTCAACGATCTTAATGGATGGTCAGTATGGCCTGGTTGCCAACGTTGCCTATCGCGATCGAGAAAAACGCTAAAAGCAAAAGCTGTTGATTAGTTTATGCTAACCAACAGCTTTTTTGATGCATTGATGATTTTGATAAGACAGACAGTGAGCTATTCGTTGATCCAGTCCAAAATCTTAAACATGGTCGCGGTATTTTCTTTAGGCACGGGATGAGTAATGATTTCAGCCGGGGTCTGATTAAGAATTGATCCTGCTGCATAGTCGCCATCATTGACTACGATCTCGCGGACGTTATCGGCCAGCGGCTCAAAGTGAAACTGCAGCCCAACAACGCGATGGCCATAAACAAAGCCCTGTTCTTTTAAGCCGGCTGATGAGTAGAGCAGCTGAGCGCCATTGGGAATGGTAAACATCTGCTGATGCCAGTGCAGAACGGTAGATGCCTCAGGCAGGTCAGGAATTACATCGCTCTTTAAGAAGACGGGAGCCCAGCCAACTTCTTTAACGGGCGCGTCTTTAACCGTGGCGCCCAAAGTCATTGCCAGCTGCTGTCCGCCAAAGCAGGCACCAAACATTGGCTTGTCCTGGGCCAGCAGTTCTTTGATCAATTGCCGCTCTTTTGCAATCCAGGGCAGATCATCATTAGGACTCATCGGACCGCCTAAGATGACCAGCATATCGGTTTCATCAGCCGTGGGCAGCTTGTTGAACTGGGCCGGATGATAGACGTAGATCTCGTGGCCGCGCTGGTGGGCCCATTCACTGATTACGCCAGGGCCTTCGTTAGGGGTGTGCTGCAAAACGTTGATTCTCATTAATCGATCACTCCTTGTTTTAGACCCTATTCTATAGCAAAACCGACAGCCTGTCTTGCTGGCTGCCGGTTTTTGATATCAGATTTGATTAAAATTCAATTGCGTAAACGATGCGGTGGTGAGCTGGCTTGCCAGGACGCAGGGTGATATCGCCGAATTCTGGATGGTGAGGCGTGTCAGAAAGCGTTTGGGCTTCCATTGCCAGCGCACACCATGAGGCACTTGGCCGGTTGAATTGGAGCGACTTGTCCATTCCATTGGCAGTGTACATTACCAAACCATTGCGATCTGAGTACAGCTTCATCTTGCGGCCGCTGGCAGGGTCAGACAGCGTGGCAACTGGTTCGTGGTTGACGTTCGTGCTTGGTTCAACCTGCCAGATGTCATCAAAGCCGCCTTCTTTAGTACTCTTCATTTCATTGAGCGCATCGCCCAAACGACGAGGAGTCTGGAAATCAAATGGCGTGCCGGCATTTACGAGCTTTTTGCCAGTTGGAATCTTTTCATCGTCAACGTCTAAGTGGAACTTGGAGTTAACCTGTAATACTTGATCTTCAACGGTTGCTGCGTTAGAATCGCCAAGGTTGAAGTAGGTGTGAACGGTTGGGTTGAACAGCGTGTTGGCATCCGTTTCGCCATCCAGATCGATTACGACACGGTTGTCATTGCTCAGTGAGTAGGTAACCGTAACTTTCTCATTGCCTGGGAAAGAGTCGATTTCAGGCGTCATGGTCTTGGTTAAGACAACTTTAACGGTATTTGGCGTCGTAACGGTTTCGGCTTCAAAGAACTGGTTGCCTAAACCATTCGGGCCACCATGAAGCGTATTACCGTTTTCATTAGTGTCGACGTGATACTCCTGACCATCGATCGTAAACTCGCCCTTAGCCAGACGTCCGGCAACACGGCCAATCACTCGGTTGTTGCACATGCCGTTGTCAGTAAAGTGCTCAATGTCGGCTGCGCTTAAAACCAGGTTGACGCGCTTGCCGTCTTTGCCTGGAACCGAGATTTCCTGTAACAGACCGGCATAGTTTAAAACGCTGACCTGCATGTCCTGATCGTTGATAAGCGTGTATTTTTTGACTTCTTGTCCTTCAAAAGTACCGAAACTGCTTTCTTTAATTTCCATAATTAAATCCACCTCTTAAAAAGCAAACGTTTTCATAAAAAGATTGTACCATATTATGCTAGTTTGTGATTAAAAATACCAAAAATAAGACAAATCAAGAAAACATATTAATTGAACTGTCTTTTAAAAGAACTATAATACTAAGAAAGATGTTTTGTATCATAAAGCAACGTTTTATAATCTAAGTATAATCTTAAAATAGAAAGGCCGATTTTAATGAAAATGAATCGAACAGTTCGAGATTTCCAAAATGCTCTGGAAAGCTTATTAAAGACTCACCAGTTTGGACATTTGACAATCGATCAAATCTGTAATGAGGCACTGTTGCATCGCAGCAGCTTTTATCGTTACTTTCATGATAAGTATGATCTGCTGGAACAGACGATCAGTACGCGCTTGAATATCTTGATTGATCAGTCAGACCGCAATGAGGATGAATTTGTTGAAATCTTGATCAAGTATGTCAGCGATAATCGTGATATCTTCCGCAATCTAGCCGATAGCAGCTCACAAAGCTCTTTATACGGCGAGATTATGAAAATCGTCAGCGAGATTCTGCTGCGGCAGCGTCACGTTACTGAAAATCAAGACACGATCGTTACGGCTTTGCGAAACTCCAAGAATCCAGAAATGCTGGCCTACATTTTGAGCGGTTCGATTCTAGGGGCCTTTTACTGGTGGCGGCAAAACAACTATGAGGTTCCGCAGCAAGACGTCATTGATTTTGTTAAGCAGTCAATGCACAATCTTTCGGATCAAATGGAACGCGATGGTTTAAACTAGATACCTCAATTAAAAAATCTGACATCGATGCAGTCGATGCCAGATTTTTTTAATTTTTAATGACGTAGCGTTCAAAGCGGGCAAAATCTTGTGGTGACATCTCGACTTTGAGCCGCGTACCGTTGTTGAGATATTCAGTCTCTAAGATATTGCAGTTTTCATTGATGTAGGAAACCGTTCGTCCATCGGCAAATGGAATCAGCAGCTCAGTCTGTACGTAGTCTTTGAAAAGATGACGACGCAAGGCCTGGACCAAGAGCTGAATGGATTCATCATCCTTGGCTGAGATAATAATCCGGTTATCGCCTTCCATGACTGGATATTCAAACTCGGTCTGGTCAGCTTTATTAAAGACGTACAGCATTGGGATGTTTTCAATGCCAATCTGTTTGAGCGTCTTTTCGGTCGTGCGCATCATGGCTTCATAATTAGGGTCGGAATAGTCGATTACCTGGATGAGCAGATCAGCACTGGCAGCTTCCGCCAAGGTTGATTTAAAGGCTTCGATCAGATGAGTAGGCAGTTTGCTGACAAAACCAACCGTATCACTGAGCAAAAAGCGTTTTTGATCGGGCAGCGTTAATTGACGCACGCTGGTATCCAGAGTGGCAAAAAGCATGTTCTTTTCAAAAACCTGCTTTTCTTCAGAAACCCCGAAACGACTGACCAGCTGATTCATAATGGTCGATTTGCCGGCATTGGTATAGCCAACCAAGGCAGCTGTTGGCGTATCGCTTTTTTCTCGCTTAGCCCGTTTAACGTCCTCAGATTTGGCGATTTCTTTGAGTTCAGCCCGCAAATGACTGATTTTATGGTTGATGGTCCGCCGATTCATTTCCAGCTTGGTTTCACCGGCACCACGGTTGGTAAAGCCAGATCCGCCACCAGTCTGCTGGTCAAGCCGCTGATTGGCAGCCGTCTGCAGACGCGGCAATTGATATTGAAGCTGGGCAATCTCGACTTGAATCTTGGCTTCACGACTTTGCGCGCGCTTGGCAAAGATTTCCAGAATCAAGGCAGTCCGGTCCAAAATCCGGACACCGGTTTGATCAGCCAGGTTCTGCAGTTGACTTGGCGTCAGCTCGTCATTGGCGATTACTGTAGCGACTTCTTCAGCCTCGGCCAGGTGACGCAGCTCTTCTACTTTACCGGAGCCAAAGTAGGTCGCTGGGTTAGGCCGATCCAAGGCTTGGTCCAAACGATCAATGACTTCCATTTGATTGGCTTCGGCCAGGGCTGCCAATTCTTCCATGGAATACTCATAATCTTCCTGGTCCATGTTAAGGCCAATGATAATTACTGGTTCAGCACTTTGTATATTAGTGTCCATTAACAGAAAGTTCCCCCTTTTAGCAAGGTTTTATTCAGGCAAGCTCAGTTGGTTGTAAAAGACGATCTCGGTTTGATCTGGGGTCAAGGAAAGTTTTGTGATACTGCCATTGACGGGGGCATCGTTGGCCAGGGTCTTGTCTTTGGCATATCGGCTGACGATTGAGCGAATGGCTGCACCATGAGAAACAACGACGGCAGTACTGCCATCAGGAAGATTGCGCAGCCGGTCCAAACCTTTGTCCATGCGCTGCCAGAATTCGGCATCATTTTCAGCCAAATGGAATGGGTCAGCAGCTTTGGTGATATCGCGCGCCTTTTCAACGGAATACTTGCTGACCAGCTCGTCATAGGAACGGCAAAGACCAATGTTCATGGAAGCCGTAGCCGTGTCCTCGCCTTCAAAAAAGCCGAAAAAGACTTCCCGAAAGGCTGGATCTGGCTCTGGATGAACGATCTTGGTAGGATGGCTGGCCGCTAGCAGTTCTGCGGTTTTAACCGTCCGCCGCATATCGCTGCAGAAAAGATAGTCAAAGTCGATCTTGGCCAAAGCCTTGCCCACGCGCTTGCCGTCTGCAATGCCTTTTTCGGTCAGTGGTGCATCTGACCAGCCTTGATATTTGTGGAACAGGTTCAAGTAGGTCTGACCGTGTCGAACGAAATAAACATTTACTGCCAAGGGAAAAAACCTCCATTATTCTGTACGTTGTTTAGTATTCAGTTTACCATTATTCCACGGTAAATTGTACGAAATTGCGTTAGAGGTTGCGTTCAATAATATGCCGGCGGATCCGTTTAATGAGATTGAAAAAGACGGCTGGCAAAGATCCGCAGATGACCAGACCCAGCAGCAGCGTTGAAAAATGGGCCTGTACAAATGGAATGCTGCCAAGATAGTATCCCGCCAGCGCGCCGGAGACTACCCAGATGGCCACGCCTAAGACATTGCCAAGCATAAAGCGGCCAAAGCGGTATTTGGCGATGCCGGAAATCAGCGGGACAAAGGTGCGGATCAGCGGGATGAAACGCCCAAAGATGATCGCACGCAAACCATATCTGCTGAAAAACAGCTGGGCTTTCGCCATAGTCGGACCAGCCAGCCGCCGCTTGAGCCAGGGCCATTTGATCAAGCGGGTACCGATCAGATAGTTAAGCGTGTCGCCCAGCACGGCCGCGATAAAAAAGCCGGGTACTAAAATGCTCATCTTGACCTCGGCACCGTGCAAAGCAGCAAACGAAGACGTGACAAAAATCAGCGACTGTCCTGGTAGCCAAGGAAAAACAACCAGACCAGTCTCCATAAAGATCAGGCTAAATAATATGACGTAGGTCCAGCTGCCCAGTGAATTAAACAAAGGGAGGATCACTTGAGGAATATGCGTCAAAGCATACAAGAGCTTAGCCATTGCTTCCACCTTCAAATCAGCTTTTGAGATCATTCTAGTATTTTGTGACCATCTAAACCAGACTGCTGGCGATAAGTTAAGCAAACCTTATGCGGACAAGTCTTAATAACGGAATCGCGGCGCAAAAAATGTTATAATTCTAAGATTAGATTTTCAAGACAGGAAGGATGTTCGAGTTTGACAGAATCAATCCAACAATACGAACAGCATCATTTGGAGCAGGTCGTTAAAGAAGTTCGCAAGGCTGAGGAAAAAGCCAGCGGCACGATTGAAAACGCCAAACGGGATGTGAAGGGCCTGAGCAAGCAGTTCAATGATATCCACATGAATACCACGACTTATTCGGGGATGATGGATACGGCCATGTCGGTTCGCGCCCAGCAGCAGATGCTTGACGAGCGGGAAAACAGCTGGCAGCATGCCGCCGATCGTTTGAGTACGCTGAAACGCTTGGAAGCCAAACCGTATTTTGCCCGCATCGATTTTTTGGAAAAAGGTGCGCAAAAACCTGAAACCATTTATATTGGCCTGGCCTCGTTCTCTGATCGTCCGGACCATTTTCTGGTATATGACTGGCGGGCACCGATCTCTTCAATCTATTATGATGGCAAGCTTGGACCGGTCACTTATGAAACCCCCGTTGGCAAGCAGGAGGTCGATGTCAGACTTAAGCGCCAGTTCCAGATTGAGGATGGCACGATCGTCACGCTTTATGATACCGATGAGGCCGTAACCGATCAGATGCTGCTGAGTGCCTTGGGAACCCATTCCAGCACCAAGATGAAGAGTATCGTAACGACGATTCAAAAAACGCAAAACGAAATCATTCGGGATGCCAAAGATGAATTGCTGTTTGTTCAAGGAGCGGCTGGTTCTGGTAAGACGGCTGCTGTTTTACAGCGCGTGGCTTGGCTGCTGTATCGTTATCGTGGCAATCTGACGGCCAGCCAGGTGGTTTTGTTCAGCCCCAACCAACTGTTCAACGACTATATTGATCAGGTGCTGCCAGAACTGGGCGAGCACAATATGGTTCAAATGACCTACTTCCAATACGTTAATCGGCGGGTGCCAAGACTGCACGTTCAGACGCTCCAGCAGCGCTTTGAAAGCAGTCAGGCAGCAGTCGATCAAAACATCAATCGCCTATTGACGAGCTTAAGCAGCTTTAAAGCAGTTGGTGCCTATGCCAGGGCGCTTGGTCAGCGGGGCCTGCGCTTTCGGAATCTGATGTTTCATGGCAAGCCGTTTTTTACCAAGGAACAAATCAAGACGATCTATTACTCATTCAATCGCAACTATAACCTGGGCAATCGTCTGGATGCGACCAAAGATGCGCTGGATCATCAGCTGAGAAGCCGAGTTGGCGGGGCTATGCGCTCAAAATGGGCAGAAGCAGCCGTCCAAAGTCTCAGCAAAGAGCAGATGGACGCGATGATGAACAATCGGCCGCGCGAGTTTGAATCAGACAAGCAGGAATACAACTTCTATGCCAAGCAGATCGTTTTAAAGGAGTTCGCGCCGATTCATCGAGCAATTCGTCATAACATGTGGATCAACATCAATGCACAGTATCTGCTGTTTTTAAAGGCCTTGCCAAAGATGGTTGATCTGCAGAAGTTTGATTTGACCGAGCAGCAGTGGTTGGCATTTATCGAAAAAACCACGCAGGATCTGAAAGAACGGCAGATCAGTGCTGCCGGCATCTCAATCTATCTCTATTTGTATGATCTGCTGACGGGTAAGCGCGGCGAACGTGATATTCGCTATGTCTTTGTCGATGAGGTTCAAGACTATGACGCCTTCCAGCTGGCCTATCTTAAGTTCAGTTTCCCCAATGCCCGCTTTACGCTGCTGGGAGACCTTAACCAGGCAATCTTTACGGGCGCCAACAGTCGGCAATTGCTGCGGCAGCTGGGTACGATGTTTGATCCCGAAAAGACGAAAGTAGTACAGCTGACCAAGTCATATCGCTCAACTAAACAGATTACCGATTTTACCAAGCATATTCTCAAAGATGGCGAAAAAATCGAGGCCTTTGAGCGTCAAGGCAAGCGGCCAAGCATCTACCAGCTGACAAATCTAAACGATGCCGTCGCACAGGTCGTCGCGGTTCTAAAAGACTATCAAGAACAGCATGATGCAGTTGCCATTATCGGTAAGACCCTGGCTGACAGTGAACAGATCTATCAGCTGCTGACTGAGCAGGGCGTTAAGGCAACCTTGATCCGCACTGAAAATCAGCGGCTGGTTGATGGTGTGCTGGTCGTACCTTCATACCTGGCCAAAGGGCTTGAGTTTGACGCGGTAATCGTCTGGGATGCCAACGACCAAAAGTATCATGGCGACAGTGAGCGGCAGCTGCTTTACACGATCTGTTCACGGGCGATGCATGATTTGACGATCGTCAGCGTGGGGCAGGCCAGTCAGCTGTTTGCCGATGTGCCGAGTCAAGAGTATGAACTGACGGATCGTTTATCATAGAATCTTCAAATTTAATGATGGTCAGGCGGGCTTGTAAACACCAATCAGTTAAGTCGGCTGCAATCAATCAAGCTGAGATGCAAAAAAATTCCAAACATTTGTTAAAAAACGTTGAATAATCGTAACGACTAGGGATCTTTTATTGTATGATACCTAATGTTGATATTTTTTGATGGAGGAAAGATTATGAAAACAGCGTTGCAGAAGGTAAGGCGTGGCTTGAACACCAAGCTGGGCTTCTTTCTTCTCACGGTGCTCTTGTTTGCGATTAAGAGTTACTGGGCTTATAAAACCAAGTTCAACTTGGGGATTTCCGACAGTATGCAGCAGTTTTTGCTGGCGTTTAACACCTTGCCTGGGGCTCTGGTCTTTTTAGGCATCGCGCTTTATTTCCGCGGTCGGCTTTCATACTGGCTGATGATCTTAATTAATTTTCTGCTTTCGACCTGGCTGTTTGCCAATATTCTCTATTACCGAGAATTTTCCGACTTTATTACCTTTAACATCATCAAAGGTTCTGGAGCGGCATCAAACAACCTGGGCAAGAGTCTGATGGGTATCATTAAGCCAACCGACTTTTTGGTTTACGCTGATGTGATCATCTTGATCGTTCTGCTGGCTGCGCATTTTATTCGGATTGATATGCGTTACTTTAAGGTTCGCTATGCAATGACGATTACGATGATTGGCTTCGTGCTGTTTGGTGCTAACCTGGCCATGGCAGAAAAGGATCGCCCGCAGCTGTTGACGCGGACTTTTGACAACAACTACATCGTCAAATACTTGGGACTGCAGGCTTATACGATCTATGATGGCGTCAAGACTACCCATAACAGTGCGGTTAAGGCTAAGGCCAACAGCAATGACATCAAGCCAGTCTTGAAGTTCTTAAAGAAAAACTATGCTTCGCCAAATATTGAATATTATGGGCAGGCAAAAGGCAAAAACATCATCATCATCCACTTGGAAAGCTTCCAGCAGTTTATGATCGATTACAAGTGGAAAGGTGAAGAGGTTACGCCAAACTTAAACAAGCTTTACCATGCCAGTGATACGATTTCGTTTGACAACTTCTTTAACCAGGTTGGTCAAGGCAAGACGGCTGATGCGGAATTGATGCTGGAAAACTCGCTGTATGGTCTGCCAGAAGGTTCGGCCATGGTTACTGACGGGACGACCAACACGTTCCAGTCGGCGCCAGCTCTGTTGGAACAAAAGCTGGGCTACACCACGGCCTCATTCCATGGTGACGTGCCTAGCTTCTGGAACCGTGACAATGCCTACAAGAGCTTTGGCTACCAGTACTTCTTTAGCAAGGACTATCTGCCAAAGGTTAAGGATGAGAACATGGGCTATGGGGTCAAAGACAAGCTGTTCTTAAAAGAATCCGCATACTATCTGGAACAACTGCCGCAGCCATTCTATGCCAAACTGATTACGGTCTCGAACCACTATCCTTACATCATTGACAAGAAGAATACTTCGATCAAGCCATGGAATACCGGCGACAGTACGGTTGATCATTACGTCCAAACAGCTCGCTACCTGGATGAATCAGTTGGCGAACTGCTCAACTACCTGGATTCAACCGGTCTGCGCAAGAATACGATGCTGATTCTGTATGGTGATCATTATGGAATCTCCAACAACCACAAGGCAGCTATTGCTCAGATCTTGGGCAAGAAGTCAGTCGACAATTATGACTTGGCAATGTTCCAGAAAGTACCGTTCATGATCAACATGGAAGGCTTAAAGGGTGGCATCAACCATACTTATGGTGGTGAAATCGACGTTCTGCCAACCATTGAGGATCTATTGGGCATCAGTTCCAATAAATACGTTCAGTTTGGTCAAGACCTGCTTTCTAAGAACCGCAACCAGATCGTGCCGTTTAGAAATGGTGACTGGGTAACCAACAAGTACACCAAGTACAATGGGGATTACTACTACACCGGCAGCGGCAAGGAGATCAAGTCGCCAACCAAGGCCCAGAAAGCCGAGTTTGCCAAGATTCAAAAGTATGTCACGACGGATCTTGGTCTGTCTGATAAAGTCGTCAATGGTGACCTGCTGCGTTTCTACAAACTGAAAGGCTTTAAGACAGTCAACAAGAAGAGCTACTCGTACACGCTGAAGAATGGCTTGAAACAGCTTAAACAGGCGCAAAAGAAGAGCAAGACCAGCTTGAAGAGTCAAAACAACAACCAATCAACGCTGGATCAATACACGACCGATGCACCTGAATTAAAAGGCGTCACGCTGAAGTTCCCGACTAAATAATCCAAAAGCTCAGTCGCTTAAACGACTGAGCTTTTTTAATGAGGCACGGCTGATATGCTGGTCTGGACGCAAAACGATGGCTGCAGCAGAACAGATCATTACGATAGGCGCGAATAGCTGTTGCTCTGCTCTGTTTACCAAAAGGCTGCTGCTGGAACAGGGGCGGTACTGTAATATTATCTATACCGTGCTAGAAGCGAAAGGATTACGATTTATTTTGCATTTGCGAACGTTTTCACACATAGCGGTCGTTTATGATAAAATAAAAAAAGAAATTTGACAAAAAGGATCAAAAGAACATGGATGAATGGCTGAATTATGATCGCTTTGATCGTGAAACCTGGCATAGTTTTTTCCCCTATGGCAAAACTTTCTTAACCCAGGAAAATCTTGATGATATTAAGTCGCTCAATGACCAGATTTCGCTAACGGACGTACGCGAGGTCTATCTGCCTTTAATTAAGTTGATTCAATTGCAGTATCAAAACTACTTGCAGATGCAGCTGCAGAAGATGACTTTTTTGCGTAAACCAATGCGGCGAATACCTTATATTATTGGAATTGCTGGTTCAGTGGCAGTCGGCAAGAGTACTTCCGCACGATTGCTGCAGATTTTACTGAAACGCTTGATGCCAGATAAACAGGTTGAGCTGATTACAACTGATGGCTTTATCTATCCCAATCGTGAGTTGGAAAAGCGAGGCATCATGGCGCGCAAAGGATTCCCGGAAAGCTATGATATGGAAAAGCTATTGACGTTTTTAAATGACGTCAATGCCGGCAAGGATTACGTACAGGCACCGATCTATTCGCACAGTGTCTATGATATTGTTCCGGACGAGTACCAGGTAATTGAGAAACCAGACGTCTTAATCGTTGAAGGAATTAACGTCTTGCAGCTGCCAACTACGCAGCGAATCTACGTCAGCGACTTTTTTGATTTTGCGGTTTATATTGATGCCGAACCCGAATTGATTGAACAATGGTACTTAGAACGATTCGGCATGCTTCTGGATACGGCTTTTCAAGATCCAAGCAATTATTACTATCCTTACACCAAGGGCAGTCGTCAACAAGCTTTTGCGATGGCTCGGAAAGTGTGGGATACGGTCGACTTGCCAAATCTGCGCGACTATATCCTGCCAACGCGCAATCGGGCCGATGTGATTCTGCATAAAGCTGAAAACCACCATATTGACCAGATCTATCTGCGTGAAGACTAAAGAACGATATCCAAGCCATAATAGCAAGATGACTAAGCTAAGCAATGCCTATTCACTATCTCGATCAAAGAGGTTTTAGTGATTTTGCAATTGATCAGGCGGCCAATTTTACTGATCATCAACGACAATAGGTACAATATGGCAATCGACCTGGATCAAGGGCGGAAACGCGATCAGCAATGGCTTTGCCAGCTTTGTGAAGAAAATGGCCCCCCTAAGCTGCTATGGGAATTGAAACTACCTACTATTCCTTGATTTTTCGCATAATTTGGTCCAATCAATGCTTAGCAACGATTTTTACGCTCATTGTCAGCTGAATCTACAAGAAAAAGCGCTCCAACAAGCCTGCTTGCTGGGGCGCTGTGTTTTGGTCGGGTATTTTGCGATGCCGCGACTGGTTATCAAGGGCGCGGCCGTAGTAGTCTATTGTGTTTTTGCGTTGCTGTGGCTGGATTACTTAAGACTTTTAAAGCTGGCGGTAAAATAGATGGTGCCGTCTTTCCAATCAACGCTTAGGCTGCCTTTGAAGTTTTTGACCAGGTTTTGGGCGATTGAAAGACCAATCCCAAACCCAGATCTTTTTTTATTGTTATGCGAGGTGTCATTACGGTAGAATCGCTCAAAGAACTTATTGTAGTCAACGTTTTTGCCCTCTGCATAACTGTTGCCGACTTTGAGCAGCACGTTTTTGCCATGTTTGTCGGCACTGACGTCAACGAAGATTGTACCATTCTATAAAACGTATTGCTGATATTAATTAGTGTTAACTCAAAATCGGTCTTAACTTAAGAAATAAGACTGAAGAATAATTAAAATAAAGTTTAAGAAATTATTCACTTAGCCTCAGTCAGTTTGCATCAACTGAAGCTTGATTAACGATTGCCAGTTCGGATATTAAGCGTTTGCTGACTTAACAGCCGGCTGATTTTAAATTAATCGTCCGTAAATATGGTATGAGAATTCTAATTTAACGAAATATGTTAGGCAAACCAGGGTATAAAATCATCTTGAGGATTGACCTTGTTCGGTTTTACCCGTAAAATAGCCTTTAGATTTAAAAACAATGATCTTTTATAAAAGGAGTGGAAACTAAGTGGCTAACGTCAATCTTGATGCATTCGACAAGATCCTCGTGCTCGACTTCGGTAGTCAGTACAACCAGCTGATTACGCGTCGGGTTCGTGATTTTGGCATCTATTCCGAATTGCTCTCCCACAAGCTGAGCGCTGAAGAAATCAAAGAGATGCATCCCAAAGGCATCATTTTCTCTGGGGGCCCCAACAGTGTCTATGCAAAGGACGCCTTTAAGGTCGATCCAGAAATCTACAAGCTGGGCATTCCAATTTTAGGGATCTGCTACGGCATGCAGCTGATGTCTTATGATCTGGGCGGCAAAGTTGAGCCAGCCGACGATTCTGAATATGGCCGAGCTGATATTGAAGTTATCGATGACGACGCGGTAATGTTCAAGGGCTTGCCAAAGAAGCAATATGTCTGGATGAGCCATGGCGATCGCGTCGTTGAGGCACCAGAAGGCTTTAAGGTCGTTGCTACCAGCAAGAACTGCCCAATCTCAGCCATCGCCAACGACGAAAAGAAGCTTTATGGCATTCAGTTCCATGCCGAGGTCCGCAACAGTCAATATGGTCTGGATATTCTGAAGAAGTTTGCCTTTGACGTTTGTGGGGCAAAAGCAAACTGGTCAATGGACGACTTTATCGACATGCAGGTTGAAAGCATCCGTAAAGAAGTCGGCGACAAAAAGGTTATCCTGGGCCTTTCCGGCGGGGTTGACTCCAGTGTTACGGCTGTTTTGATCCACAAGGCAATTGGCGACCAGCTGACCTGCATCTTTGTTGATCACGGCTTGCTGCGCAAGAACGAGGCTGATGAGGTAATGAACGCCTTGAGCCGCGATCTGGGTGTTAAAATCGTCAAGGTTGATGCCGCTGATCGTTTCTTGGGCAAGCTGAAGGGCGTTTCTGATCCAGAACAAAAGCGGAAGATCATTGGCAAGGAATTCGTGGAAGTCTTTAACGAAGAAGCCAAGAAGATGAAGGATGCCGAATACCTGGCCCAAGGTACGCTCTACACCGACGTTATCGAATCCGGGACCGACACGGCGCAAACCATCAAGTCGCATCATAATGTCGGCGGCCTGCCAAAGAAGCTTGGCTTTAAGCTGATCGAGCCATTGCGCAGCCTATTTAAGGATGAGACTCGTGAACTGGGTGAAAAGCTTGGTATTCCGCATGATCTGGTTTGGCGTCAGCCATTCCCAGGTCCTGGTCTGGGGATTCGGGTCTTGGGCGAGATCACGCCTGAAAAGCTGGAAATCGTGCGGGAAAGTGACGCGATCCTGCGTGAAGAGATCAAGAAGGCTGGTCTGGATGAAGAAATCTGGCAATACTTTACGGTGCTGCCTGGCATTCGTTCCGTCGGCGTAATGGGTGACGGTCGGACCTATGACTACGCGGTTGGTATCCGCGCCGTAACCAGTATCGATGGGATGACGGCTGACTTTGCCAAGATTCCATGGGATGTCTTGCAAAAGATTTCGGTTCGCATCGTAAACGAGGTTGATCACGTTAACCGGATTCTTTACGATGTCACGAGTAAGCCGCCTTCGACAATTGAATGGGAATAAAACATCAAAGCAATTTGAAGAGGAAAGCCTAATTTGACGGCATTTGTAGAGGTTGATAAACAGTAAAAAATGGTGGTTTAAGCAAAGTTCTAAACTACATTTTTACTACAAAGTATTTCTTGGATTAGGCATGATATTAGAAGTTAAGGGCTATTTCAGCTCTTAGCTTTTTTGTATCTAGGAAAAATATTTATTTTCCCCAAAAATTATCATGGAAAAAACACCTAGTTATTAAAGGTATTGAATTGTGTAATGCAGAAAGTAATAATGGATATATGTCATTAACATCATACTGAGGAGAAATCATAATGGCTATTGCAGAATACGAATAGCATGACAATGTTACTTAGAGTTGGAATCGTGATATAAAAAAATTTAGCAGTCTTATAACTTGACCAATTCATAAAAAATCAACATGGTTGTTTACCACATAAATTGCGTTCAGAAAAAGTGTACTGTATTTTAGAATGGTAAATATATGATGAATTAATGGGCTTTATGCCCATTTTTTGCATGTATTAGAATGATATAATACAAAATGGCTGTGTGTGTATAGTTGAATTAATTGTATTGATGGTCTATAGAATGGCATTAACTTTGACTTGCTTTATTAATTTTTATAGATTTATTACATCAAACTATTTTAGGCAAATAGTGAGACTATTTGTTATATCACAAATTTTGTATTCTTTTTAAGATGTAGAAGGGATTAAAACATTATGGATTATAAAAATCTGATTTTGAAAGAGCCACAAGAGCGTTCGGATTATAAGCAGATATCAGACAACGTAATTGAGTCTATTACGCATATGGTTAAAGATTCATTTGATAGTGGCAACAATAAGATTGAAATTAGCACAAACATTCGTGGCAGTTTTCCATTGGATAATATTAATAAAATAGCTGCACCACTTATTGAAGCGTGGGCAGCTGATGTTTTCAAAAAAATCAAAGATGATAAAAATAATTTTTTTAATTTGATTAATGTACAAGTAGGAACGAAACGAACGGATTTGGCTGATATCGTACTTCAATTTCATAAATCTGACAATGGTGAATATTCAACTGCAAATATTGATGTTAAGTCAACAACAGATTCGATACGAGGAGCCGGAAAATCTCCTAATATTACTTCGTTTGCAAAAATTCGAACAGCTTATATAGAAGATCCTGATTTTATCTTTGTTATCTTAAGTATTAAGTATTATCCTTATGCTGAAGAGGATAGTAGTGGGTTCGGAAAATGCATAGTCGAATTGAGAAACTTTAAAGCGTATGATTTTAAATATCTAAGTGAAGATGATTTTGGCATAAATCCAGCATTAGGGACTGGCCAAATTCAAATTAAAGATATTCATTATGTTGAAATAACACCTAGGACGACATGGGATTTAGTTAAACTATTAGATGACAAATATATTGCAAGTAAAAAACATACCTTTAAGAATTGGGAAGAATTGGCGGTGAAGAATGAATGGATAAAATTACATTAATCAATGATGATGCTTTAGTAGCATTAAAAAAAATTGATGACGGTTCTGTAGATTTAATCATTGCAGATCCCCCATATAATTTATCTAAGGACTATATAGGGACATCTGATTCCATGGAATTTAAAGAATTCATGAAATTCACTACAGCGTGGCTTACAGAATCAAAGCGTGTATTGAAGGACAATGGAGTGATTTATGTATTCATGGGAATGCGTATGATTTCGTATGTCTTTGAAATAATGGAACGAGAATTAAAATTGACATTCCAAAATTGGATAACATGGCACTACACGCAAGGGGTAGGTAAGAAAAAAGGCTGGAGTTCTCGACATGACGATATTTTAATGTTTAGCAAGGGCGAGAAGCCAACATTTAATTTAGACAAAATTAGAATTCCTCAAAAGTATTATCGAAGTATTAACAATATGAGAGGAGCCAATCCTGGAAATGTTTGGAATTTTAGTCATGTTCATTATTCTCAAAAAAACAGAGCTAAGCAACATCCAACTCAAAAACCGGAAGGCGTTATTGAAAGAATGATACTTGCGTCATCAAATGAAGGAGATACAGTTTTAGATCCTTTTTCAGGAAGTGGAACTACTATGAGAGTTGTTCAACAAACTAACAGGGTTGGAATTGGAATTGAAATTGAATCTGAATATGTTAAGGAAACGAAAGATAGATTAAAGTCTCCGTTCTATGGGTTTGATTCAATAGATGAGCGTTCATTAAGAGTCCCAAATGATTTAAATGACGATGATTATAGATTGAATTATTTAAAAAATCATATAGAGTGGTTTGTTTCAAATCATGAATCATCCATAAAAATGGTTTTGCTTGATTATATAAATAAATATAGTGTGAAATTAACCCCTAGCGAAGTGAGTTATATTCTGGACTTATCCATGGAACATAATTTTAAATTTGATAGATCAACAATGAAAATGTTGAAAAGTGCTGTATCAAAAAATAGTTCGCAAGATATTAAATTATCATTGAAACTATAATGTTTAATAAACTTTAGGTAAGCACACCATAACAACACGTATTCAGACCTTCTATACTTGAGGAAACTCATATAGAAGGTCTTTTTGATGGTTCAAAATGAAATTGTTGAAGTCAGTGCCACTGCAAACGACCGTAAGACTAATCGCGCGTGCTAGCAGCTTCACTGTCGATTCAGAAGGTGAGGCTTAACATCTACCAGGATGCTGATCCTGCAATGATTGAAAACTTGATTAAACTCCTCGTTGATCATGCTAGTTAATTGGACCCAGCCGAAGTATGTTTTTATCGTTCGCGGTAAAATAATTTAGATGCAGAAGAACTTGAAACAACGCTTCATCATGCCTTAAAAAACTATCAGTTAGATGTTTCAATTACCTCCCCCAATGGTCATGAAATACGTCCTCGTGAATGGTTTGTTGTAGATTTAGATGAAATTAATAAGTTAATAAATGAAATTGTTGCGCGGCTAAAATTAATGTAGTATAATAAATATATTGATTAAGGTAAATTAAATTAAATTAAAATGAAAAGTTGATTGATCTGCAGGAGTCGATCAACTAAAAAAGATCCTGTGGTGTCTAGCTTGAAGCTTTGCCAAAATTCAATCGAGCTGAATCATCTATTATTTTTAAGAATTATGACCACGAAATTGGCGACCATACTGTGCGATTATAACAATGGTCTAGGTCGGGAAAATATTAAATTTTTTGCATAAAGTTAATTAAAAAATATAAATATATACAATAATGATGTTAGTTGCTAGTTATTAATATTTTTGTGGTTTCAATGTTTATTTGCTAATTTCATTGGAATCTTTTAATGACGATTATTTTTTGTCGGATTTATTGTTAATCCCTAAATTTACATCGTTACTAAAACTAGTAATCAGCATTTTTTGTAAAAAAGGACTATTTTGCTATTAAAAAAGTAAGATAGCCCTTTTTTTGTCGTTTAAATTTTTAAATTTTTATAAAAAACAAAACTGGAGGTTTTCAAATATGAACAACTTAAATATTGTACCGTTTACAAACCTTGGAATTACGCAAGCCTTACAAGCAATGGTACTGGCTTTGCTTAAAGTTACACCTCTGACTGATAATAACGGTAATGTAATCGGTTATCGTGCTACTTTAGTTTGCACTGAAGATCAAAACGAGGTTGTTAAAAGTGATGGCGAAATCCAGACAAACGTTAATGGTGGGGCTGTGTTTAACGTACGCGTGAATTCTTCGAAAGTGCCCAAAATCAACGGAATGGTGATGAATGTACAGCTCGTTAATCCACAGGTCCATTCGGTCTACGGAACTACTAGCCGTGATAGTGCATATGCTTCTGTCAACATCAGCATCTCTGCTGATGGTATTCGCCAAGGTGAATAATTATGGCCAAAATTGTTAATAAGCCAGGTACAGGAATGTATGGTATTGCTGAAGAAGTAGGGCCTAAGTTCACCATTGGTATGACTGGATTGGGAACAATCATTATTTTTAGTTCTTTTGTCTTCAAAAATCCATTAGAAATAATGGCTTTTTACATGCTAGGCAGTTTTTCAATCATTATCGGCATGCTTGGGATAATTCCAACACTTATCAGCGAATGTCGGGATTATGTTTTGCTGAAAAAAAATGAAAAATATCCTTTGAATTGTTTGGCTTTAAAAGATCAAACACTTGAATTGTTGTTTCATTGCCATATTTATGTCAGTGATATGAATGATTCCAAAAAAATTAAAGTTCCATATTTAGAATTAACAGATAATGGTTGTCGTATTGAAGTTATTGGACAGTTAAGGCATGTGTTGATGGATGCTGCAATGATTGATAATTTAAACGCACACTTGGCTCAATATGGTTGTTCATATATTATCCAGAATAACTATTACCATCAAGGATGGGTTTATTATGTCGCAACATTAGATATTAAGCATGATCGTTTACGTTTAGATTATTTGAATAGAAGTTTATCACATGACTACGATATAGCTTTGACCAAATCAGTTGCATGGAATGCTATGAAGCACATTAATGGCTTAATCGGTGGGGTTCGCGGTAGTGGCAAGAGTTTTTTTGTTCTAGGAATCATCAAACAGCTGGCAACATTAAAAACGCATGATGGTCATCCAATCCCAACGCAAATATATGCAATTGACTTCAAAAATTCTGATATAGCAAGACTAAAAGTGCTTCTGCCAGACGGTCGAGTTGCGACTAACAAGGAAGATGCATTGAAACTGCTTGAGCATTATCTTGAATTGATGAAGAAACGTATCGATTACATTAATAAAGTAGCACCTTTTGGATCAACGGCAGCGTCACTGAAGATGCCACTATATTATTTGGTAGTTGATGAATGGAGTGCAACCAATGCTGCTTTTGATGATGGAAACAGCAAGGAGGATAAGGCTGATCGTTATCATTGGCATGCTATGATACACGAATTAATGATGCTAGGACGTATGCCGGGGTTTGGCATAATTATTATTTCGCAACAGCTTAGCGTTGGTAATGCAGGACTATCTAGCGCTCTTCATGAAGAAGCAGGGATGATTGCGCATATGGGCCCTGCAACGATGGCATCGTATAGATTGACTTTCGGCAACGAAATTAATGTACCTGATGTATCACTAGATCAAGGACAGGGATTAGTATGGCTTGAAGGTGCAACAAAGACGGGCTATGTACTTCCGTTTGCAGCTCCAATTGTTAATCTAGATACAATTTGGAAAGATTTAGAAAAATCCTTTGAGCTACAAAATGACGAGCTGTATGTTTATCAATCTGAATTACGTGAGAAAGTGCTTAAAAAGCGGTGAGCAGGTCCAGTATGGACTGTCACCGGAAGGTCGCTGTAAGCGACCTTCTCTTCTATTAACTTGATTATCAGAACACATCAGAAGTGAACCATGAAAAATACCAAGGATATTCCAGTTGATCAAATAGTCAAAGCGTATGTGTATGGTGATACTGTTGAGTTGACTGCTACCAACATTGCCAACCATCAATCCATCTTGGTTCTTTCTGAACATCGGTATGTTGTGCTTGCAACGGGTGAAATTAAAACGATGAATGTCAGTAATGTCGGACGTTCGGATAACATAGCTAGTGTTAAGAGGACGATGAAAAACTTACGTCGCCTAATTACCGCAAACTTTGCGGGCGGGAATGATCAGCTTTGGGTTACTTTGACCTATGCTAAAAACGTCAATGCTAATCACTCTCATGATACGCAGGTGGTATATCGTGATTTCAAAATCATGATGCAACGGATTCGACAAAAAATTGGACCGCTGGAATACATTGCTGTATTAGAACCGCAAGCTAGTGGTCGCTGGCATTTGCATGTCCTTTTTAAAACTAAGGATGGATCAGAATTGTTTATTCCTAACAAAGATATGCAAAAACTTTGGGGAAGAGGATTCACCAAAACAAAACGTTTGACTGAACAAGATAATGTGGCCTCATACGTGATGGCATATGTGTCTAATTTTCGAATAGACACTGGTAACACTAAGAAAGACGTCAAAGGTGGAAGATTATGTTTGTATCCTAAGGGGGTTCGAATTTATCGACGTTCACGTGGAATTATTGATCCTGTTGTTATGACTAAGACGAAAGAGCAGTTGAAACAAGAATATGACCTAACTTCCTCCAGAAAACGCGCTTCTTATGTTCGAACGTTCAGAACCAAAGACGGACGCAAAATTATAACTAAAACAGAATTTTATCAAAGAAAGGAGAAACGAAAATGACCAAAGCAACGATGACTAAAAAAGAGCTTGAATCTCTAGGATTCAAGCCTAATCAGGCTAAAACCATCCTTCATAATGCTCGACAGATTATGGTTAAGCGAGGCAAAACGTTCTGGGCTAATCCTCGCTTACAAGTAGCCCCTCGTGATATTATTGAAGAGGTCATTTTAGGCCTTCCTCTAAATGAGGAAGATAATAATGGCAAAAACTAAATATCAGTCAGTTTATTGGCAAGATCCTAAAAATGGTCGCAAGGGGTACTTCTATTACGCAGTATATTTGGGTAAAGATCCCTTAACAGGGAAGACGGTGATTAAAAAATCTCAACAAGATCAGTTTGGCCACCGTTTCAAGACCGCTCGGGATGCTTATCTGGAAGCTGAACGTATTCGTGAAGAACACCGTCATGGCGAAAGTGTCATGCCTAGCAATATGACGCTGCAAGAATTTGTGAATCAAATTTTCAAGCCTACGTACAAAACTAAAGTTGAAGAGAGTACTTGGATAGCTAAGCAGCCAGTTTTCGATTTAATTCTTAAACATCTCGGTAACAAACGTTTATCGCGAATTATGCCAGGTGATTGTTTAATGTTTCGAAATTGGTTGTTATCTGATCAAGCAGATTATTCGCAAACGTTTGCCTCAATGGTATACGGCACCTTTCGCCAAATTTTGGATACGGCAGTCGATTTAGATTATCTATCTAAGAGTCCGTCAAGATTGAAGAAGGCCACAGGTGCGATTGCTAAGGGTAAACACACTATTAACTATTGGACACTGGAAGAATTCAAAAAGGTAGTTAGTAAGTGCTATCTTGGCGATATCGAAGGCGCTCTGGCTTATGTGATGCTTAACCTGTATTATTTCACAGGAATGCGTGTATCTGAAGCCTTAGCCTTGTGGTGGTCTGATATCAATCTGGAAGAACGTTTCATTAATATTAGTCATACTATGACTAATTCAAGCAATCCGGAGAAACGCCGTAAAAACTACACGAAGACGGTTAATGGAATGCGGACAATCGACATTCCGCAAGACCTTGCTGATTTGTTAAAATGGTGGAAGGACATTCAGTATGACAATCTCCCGCAAGAGGGGGATGATCACTATGTATTAACCCCTACGGATCAGCCAATGCATCGTTCAAGCGTGAACAACATTATCAAACGATACGCTGATCTTGCTGGTGTCCATCGCATTCAAGCGAAGGAGTTGCGGGCTTCTCATGCTTGCCTGTTGATAAACAAATACAATGTGGATATTTTGGCGGTGGCTCAACGACTAGGACATGCTAAGCCAACAACTACGCTGCAATATTACGCTCAACTTTGGCGCGGGCGTAATCGAGCGGTTGCTGATCAACTTAATGGCGCAATGGGATGTATCTCTCATCCTGATCATTCACTAGTTAATTTTGCCGGCAACCAATATGTTCACCTGTAGTTGTTGACTACATTTTTACTACAATAACTAATATTGTGCCTGAGTTCTTGAGGCTCTAAGAGATATATAGAACCTTCTACACATGAATGGGAATAATTGGTTAATGTAATTTGAATTTGGAATGCCTATATAACGGTATTTTTGGTAACCAATCCAGCCAAAATCAAAGCCCCGTGATTCACTGAAACGTGGATCATGGGGCTTTTTCTGTTGATGTTTTCTGTTGACTTTTTAGGAGGGCAGATAGAGCGATTCCAAAATTATGGATAAGATCTTATGGCCAGCTCATCTTTTGAAACGAAATGATCATTGGCTTGGGGATAGCGATGATTAAAAACCATCTCAAGCGCCCAAGCCAGCCAGCTCAGCAGTAAAATAACGATTAATAAATTGAGCCATAATGGAGCAGCATAGCTTAAGTAGGCAGTGTTTTGCCCCGGCTGCTGAACGACTGTCGGTGAGCCAACCAAAGAACGCTTAAAACGGGTCAGCTTTTTGCCGTTGACGATCAGCCGCGACTGACGGTAGGTAACGATTGGCAGCTGAATTCTGCCGCTTTTATCAGCCTGCCAAGTCAGCTTTAAGCGCCTGTGACTGACAGCTTGGATCTTGATACTTGATTTTTGATCGACGACTGAAGCGCCATAGCTATAAGCGGCCTACATAGCGTCAACGTTGGCTTTGGCAGTGGCCAGATAGTCGGGAACGCGTTTTTGCAGCTGTTTCAAAAATGTTTGGTAGTTGCTGGTATGCATAGCTTTTAAGACGTTTTGCCGGTCCTTTTGATGATGGTTGACTCTGCAATTATAGCTGGGAATTTTGAAACAAATGCGAACGTTGTCGGGCTTTTCGATTAACTTTGATGCAATCTGCCTAACTAAAGACGTTGGCTGGGTATGCTAAAATGGTTTTAGATCTTTAAGGACAGGTAGATAAAAATGCATAACTTGATTTTTCTGGATGATCTGAATGGTGCGGATTTGGATCCATACGTACGGTTGAATGAAGCCCAGCTGTTTCATGCACTGGAGCCTGACCCGGGACTTTTTATCGCAGAAAGTCCTAAGGTAATCGAACGGGCCCTGCGCGCTGGCTATCAACCGGCTTCGCTTCTAGTGGAGGAAAAGGCCCTGACGCGTGATTTAGCAGATCTGGATCATGAAATGGCGGCTAATCAGACCAGCGGCTTAGGGCAGACGCCAATTTACGTTGCCAATAGCGAACTGCTTCGTCAGCTGCCGGGCTATAATCTTTTGCGGGGCGCTTTGGCAGCAATGCATCGCGTCAAGCGTCTGGAGCTGGCTGATTTTTTAGCGACCATGCCAGCTGAGCATCCCCGCATTGCCGTGCTTGAGAGCGTGGTCAATCCAGCCAATATTGGTGCGATTTTCCGGTCAGCAGCGGCTTTGGGCATTGATGGCGTCATCGTGACCAGCGACTCGGCAGATCCTTTTTATCGCCGGTCTTCACGCGTGGCAATGGGAACCGTTTTTCAAGTGCCTTGGACCTATGTCGACGCCAAAATCTGGCAGCATGCTGGTATTGATCTGCTTCATCAGGCCGGCTATCAGACGGCGGCCATGGCATTGCGGCATAATACCGTCAGCATTGACGATCCCAAGCTGACTGCCGTGGATCGTCTGGCGATTATCATGGGTTCGGAAGGTCCGGGGCTAAAGGAGACAACGATCGAGCAAAGCGATTTTACGATCAAGATTCCAATGGCTCCCGGAGTCGATTCTTTGAACGTCGCGGCCGCCTCAGCCCTGGCATTTTGGGAACTGGGTAATCGGATTGCCGAATAGCGGCAGTATTCCAAAAACGTCCATTCATGTTTTGAGAATGGGCGCTTTGAGTTTACAGGTCAATAATTTGATAGTCGCATCCTTGAGCTTTGATGAACTTCATCAGATCAGCCGCTGAAAGAAAGATCGTATGCGTATTGATATTAGGATGGAACGTTAATGGAATGTTTTCATCCAGCATGTCTTGATCAAAGTAGATCTGAATGTTGTGAGCCGTGTTGTTCATAATGCCAAATGGCGAAACGATGCCGGCCTCAAGCCCCAGCTGATCTTCAATATCGCTGTCATGAGCCATTGAGATGCGCTTAGTGCCGGTAAGCTCTTGAAACTCCTTAAAGTCCATGCGCTTGGCATCGTCCATGATCACCAGGTAGAAGTTTTTCTTCTTATCCTTGAGAAACATCGATTTGGTGCGGACGCCGATTTTACCAGCAATATAGGCATCGGCTTCTTCGGTGGTCTTAGCGGCGGGATGGTTCACCATTTCGTATTTGATGTCCAGTTTTTGCAGCTCGTCAAGCAGTTCTTGGTAGGCGATTGCAGAACCTTTAGTCATTTGATTCACCTCTTGAATGTTTATTACCATCATAATCAAAGCAAGAAAGCGTTTCAACAAAAAACAGTCATGGTTGAGGACCATGACTGTTTTTCTGTTTAGATGATGTCGATGAATCGCGGCAGCTAGTCAGCCAGCTTACCGACTACTTTCAGCTTGCCCAAGACGCTTTCGCCATGAGGAGCATGAGCAATGGCCGCGGTGGCATCAGTGCCGGCCGTAACGCCATGGTGCTTGCCGCCTTGCCATGCTGACACTTCAGTTACGTCGTAGACCGTGCCTTTAACGGCAACATAGGCCGGCTGACCGTTTTTACCATTGAACTGCTTTAATTCGGCTAAAGTAAATGTTTTTTCCATTTGCTGATTCCTCCTTAATGAGAAAACGATTGTAGCTTGATAACTGAATTGTACAAGAGCTGATGGAAAAAAGCCAAATAACTGCCCCTAAATAAATATTAAATTTTGGCAAAGCGACTGATTGGCTGCCAGGCGGCTTTTAAGATCACCCAGGCTAACAGGCCGCCAACGATGGCACTGACTGCAAAGCTGGGGACGAATAAGAAAAGTGATCCCTTGGCACTCATCAGCAAAGCAGCGATTGGATAGGAGACCAGCGCGCCAATCAAACCTGTACCGATCAATTCGCCCAAAGCCGCTAGCCATATCTTGCCAAACCGCTTAAACAGCCAGCCGCTCAGCCAGGCGCCAAAGATGCTGCCGGGATAGGCCAAAAGCGTCCCCGTGCCTAAAAGATTGCGCACGGTTGAGGTCAAAAGCGCCTGCACGACTGCCCATTCCGGCCCCAGGACCACGCCAGCAACAATATTGATCAGACTTTGCGTTGGCGCGCATTTGGCCACGCCGATGGGAAATGAGAACATGCTGCCGCCACAAACGGCCAGTGCTGACAAGACAGCGGTCAGCACCAGCTGATAGGTCCGTTTTTTCATAAGATTCCTCCTAAAAACGTTTTAAAATCATCTCAAACCAATAAAAAAACTCTTTCCCAGTGCCGAGAAAGAGTGCTTAATCATTAATCAAAAGAACGTGACGATGCGGCCACGCCAAATTAAGCTGTCTCCCTCCGCTAGTCCTAACTAGATCAGGTTATGTGGGTATCTCTCAGCCAAATCAATGGCACCCCAGACAGAGTCATTTTATTTCAACTACCATTTAACCACTGCATTGCCGGGATTGACAAGCGATGATGATACTAAATTCATTAGTCGCTAGATAAAGTATTTAAGTAATTTTTAAAATAAGGATTGCCTTTTAAGAAAAATTTGGTATTATCTAGTTAATCACTTAAGTAACTAACTAAAATATCTGTTGCTTTTAGTACATTTGTCGCATTCAAACGGATTTTTGAGAAGTAGAAACTGGGGAAGATTATGCAAAAAATAAAACATTGGGTAAAAAATCACCGCAAGACAACAATCGGCACGGCAATCGTTTTGGTTTTGCTGATTGGGATGGGGATCATCAATAAAATCAAGCAGAACAAGGCAGCGCAGTCTTCACGCTATGTCGTTGCCAAGGTTGCCAAAACGACGCCTTTGACGCTGACCGGGACCGTTGCCGCCCAACAGCAGCAGGTCTTGAGTCTGCCATCTGGCAAGGTGCAGTCGATCGGGGTTGCCAACGGACAAAAGGTCAGTGAGGGCGATCCTTTGGTAACGACCTACAGCGAGAGTGCCAATGAAGAACTGACCGATGCCAAGCAGGAACTGGCCAAGGCACAGCGCAACGTAACGGCACAGCAAAACAATGTCAGTGCGGCGCAAAAGGATGCGGCGGCGCAAAGCGAGGATGGCACGGCTTCTGGATCGGCCAGCAG
>ULZP01014770.1_pt1 | contig 40017 bp, 26 predicted proteins | sample 1963281 | NCBI WGS metagenome assembly ULZP01 (sample SAMEA4835894, study PRJEB28245) | human gut metagenome | biome: gut microbiome; material: fecal sample | place: Denmark | collected 2008
CGATTATTATGTTAAGGGCTCAGACTCTAAGGGTGCTTACATCGAGGTATTTGAATATGATACCGCCAAGAAGACATATATTTCTCAGGATGAGAAATATTACAAGACCGAAGAAACCGATATGGAAGGCAAAGGCACAGGCGTTTATGTTTACGCTAACGCTGCCGGCGAAAACGTAAAATATTACGTTAAAGACAGCTACTTCCTTCCCTCACTTGCCACAAGCGGTAAGGTTTCGGAAATCTTCAATCTTGACAGCAATACTCTTGTTTCGGCTCTCTATCAGGTAGCTCCCTATGTATTTAAGGATCTTGCCCCCGTTGTTCTCAACGGCTCCGTTAAGATGCTTCTTGCACAGTGGTTCGGCGCTGAAAAGACCGAGCTCTTCGGCGGCAAGGCTTCAGAGGCCACCGCTGTTCTCGCTAAGCTTCCGTCAGATGTAAAGGCATTCTATTCTAAGGCTGCCGGCGCATATAACTGGGAGTGGTCGGACTTCACAATAGGCTCCGACGGCAACGGCTATTATCGCCTTGTCAGCAAAGACGGTCTCACAGAGACCTGGCTCAAGTTTGATATGTCCACCGCTAATTCGTTCGCTAAGCTCATTAACTGGAACTACACCATCTCCGGTGATTTCGTTGACGAGTTTATGCCCACAGCTGCAAACGACGGCTCCGTTACTGCTTCGGCAGCGGGTTATACCACCGTTCTTGCGTCGCTCAACGATTTTGTCGGCAAGGCAATCGACACAATTCTTTCGGATACTGCAAAGGCTGCAATCAATTGGACAAAGGGCGATAATACAAAGCTCATTCCCAATCTTCGCAAGGCTCTTCAGTATGTAGCAGCTTATAACCCCGAGTATCTCTTCGGTACCGGCTATGAGACTGTTTATGCAGGCTACTATGACACAGTTGTAGATAAGTCCGCTTCCGATCAGGATGTTGTTACCGCTCTCGGCGCAATCGGCGTTAAGGCTCTTATGCCTCAGATAATTCTCCCGTCGGCTGCCGAGCTCAAGGGACAGAACGTAACCGCTCTTCTCGCTTGCGTAATTCGTGAGCTTGCAACTCAGTTCGTTCCGACTTACAACTATGACGCACTTATTTATGCCGATTACAACTCGAAGACCCTCGTAAAGGGTAAGAACAGCGGCTATTGGCTCGATGTTATCTTTACCATGGGCACCGACATCGGTATGAAGTATCTCTCCAAGCTTGCCGACCTCGGCTCCGATAAGGCTGGCGGCTACAAATTTGCAGCCTCCAAGACTTATAAGCTTGCAGACTTCGAAAAGAACACACGCGCTTGGGAAGACACCATTGACTGGATAATCGACTGGGCTCTCACCTCTGACAATGAGTGGTGCTGGAAGTTCCAGAAGCTCATCAACACCGGCGACCTTGACCTCGACCTTGCTACCGCACAGGATCCGTGGGTTAAGCTCGACAAGATTATCCGCGACGTTCTTCCTGTTGAGAAGATAATCAACGAAACCGCTGCTGACGGTAAGACCTTCCTTGAGACTGTTCTCAGAGAAGACATTATCGACAGCCTTCTCAACCTTGACGTAAGCAAGCTCCTCGGTACAAACAGCGTTACGGGCATATTCAATATTCCTGCTAACAGCACTCTCAGAACCGAGGCTATGTATCCCGCAGTATTCAGAATCGTAAGAGAACTCCTTAACAAGGTTCTCGGCAAGGTATGCGGCAACACCGCTCTTATCGCCGATTCTTACAATTCAATTGACGCTATTCTTCAGAAGAGCTCTATTGCAGACCTCGCAGAGAAATTGATTTCAGGTATTGCCTATGCCGTTCAAAAAGGCGGTCTTCTTGACGTAGCTCTTCCGTTCGTAAACTTCTTCCTCGGCTGGACTACTAACGCTCAGTCCTATGCTGAGCCTAAGCTTACAGTAGATAAGGGTACACTTAACTATGTACAGCTTACAAACGGCCAGATGAATACTACTCTTAAGGTAACAAACGCATCTGCAGGTATGATCTTAAAGCACGGCGATACATATGATCATCCTTATATGCTCACTCTTAAGTCTGTTACCGTTAACGGCACCGAAATGCTCACAAGCGGCGAAAAGACTCTTTCACCGTATGAGAGCACCGATGTTACTCTTAACGCGGCAGTTCACACAGACAGCCTTGTAAAGGTAACCGCTGTTTACAGCTTCACCTTCAAGGACGGTACTGCTTACGACGGCGACATTACTTCCACTACCTTTGAGTATGCAACCAACGATGCTACAGATGTCGGCACCGCTTGGTCTAAGGAAGATAAGAAGACAAACATATATGATGTAGTTAAGATGAAGGGTGAAACCACCACAGATTACCTTGTAACAAATGCATCGGCTCTTGCTTCTGCTATTTCAAACATTGCCGTAACTTGGACCAACCAGAGAGATACTGATTGTAAGTTCACCAAGGGTTCTATTTCCGGCTTTGATTCGAGCATCTTTGAGTCATCGGGCCAGGCAGAAGCACTTGTATCTAATAGTTTCAACTTCCCCAAGGAGAGCTCAATCTCCGTCAATCCGTTAAGAGTTAGATCCGATGTGGATATAGAGACTGTTCCTTCAGCTTCTTCATTTGCTCTCGGTAACAGCTCGGTAACTGTTTACGGTAAATACAGAAGACAAGATGGTACTCTTACCATGACTGCCCCGTTCGGCACACTCTATTATTACAACGGCACCAATATTAAGAAGGTCGTTGACAGCGAGTTCAAGGCTAACCGTGATTCTTCTAAGTATCCGGCAGAGGCTTGGAACACTTACTGGACAGCTCTTACCGCTGCCGCTAAGCTTGTTTACGGCCCGTTCAGGAAGGCTAACCTCGGCAATTACAGTGACGACAATCTCACTGCAGCCATAACCGCTCTTGAAACCGCCGTTAAGGCTCTTGATACAGCAAGCACAACACCTACAAGCGGTTCCGCAACCGTTACACCGGCTCCCATTGAGGCTGCTCTTAAGGCTGCCGGCGACATCAACTATCAGAACTTCGACCTCTATGCTTATTGGGCTTACGAAAAGGCAATGAAAGCCGGCAACGCTATCATTGACGCTTACAAGGGCCCCGTAGCTCCCGAAAAGTACATTGACGGCAGCTCACTTTCAGAGGCTGAAATTACTGCTATTGCCAACAAGGCAAACGCTACATATAAGAGTGCTATCGTAGCTTCCATGAAGGCTCCTTCAACCGAAGCTCAGAACGCTTATATGGATGCCGTAAAGGCTTACAAGGCTCCCAGTTATTCGGAGCTTGAAATCCTTAACAGCGCTAAGAACATTGCTTGGTATGCAAGCTTCCTGAAGGGCGCTGCGGTTACAACTCAGAAGCAGTTCCTTGATAAGGAAATCAAAGCCGCTAAGGCTCAGGGCTACAAAGAGGCTGATTACACAGCAGGCTCTTATGCAAGATACACCAAGGCTCTTGCAGCTGCCGAGGCATTAAATGCCAACGCAAATGCTCTTCAGTCCGAGGTATTCGATGTTAAGTATGAGCTTGAAATCGCTCAGCGCGCTCTTATGCCGAAATCGGCTTCTGCTCTCGAGGCAGGTGCTTACACCGAGCTTGAGGCAGTTATAGCTCAGGCTAAGTCAATATTCACTGAAAACAGTGCATATACATTTGACGCATCAAAGGCTGACGGTCTTACAGAGACCGAAGCTTATGCTAAGCTCGTTTCCGTACTCGGCTATGAGTACACCGATGAGAAGGGCAACACAGCAAACCTTTACAGCGGCTCCGCTGAAAACTATGCTGCAAATGACCGCTTCTATTCAAACGTTGTAGCAGCTCAGATTGACGCTGTTATCACAAACCTCAAGAATGCTATGGCTCCGTTCGTATGCAAGTACGTAGCAGTTCCCACCACGGCGGGTTCAAATGAGGGCGTTTCCGTAACAGAGAACGCTTCTCTCATCACCGGAATAACACCCGGCTCGCTTGCTACTGCCGACGACGTACTCGCAAGAGTAACGGCTAAGGATTCTTCGGCTACAACTCTTAATGTTGCCGCTAACGCTGCAGGCCTTTATGGTACAGGCGCTACCGCAACACTCAGCCTTAAGTCGAGCGGTGCTCCGGTTGCTATCTACACAGTCGTTATCTACGGCGATGTAAACGGCGACGGTGTTGTTGACGGATTCGATGCTTCCTCCATGGACCTCGCAATCAACAACAAAACTGCTCTCACAGGCGCTTATAAGACTGCAGGCGGCCTTGCTACCGGTAAGGTTGACCTCGCTAACTACGGCCTTGTAGTTGACGCTGCTTACGGCGGAACTGCAATCGCTCAGAAGTAATTTCCTTTAATTACTTAAGTTAAAACCCGGTGGGGGAGTTTTCTCCCCCACAAGGGCGTATGTAATGGGATATTCTTAAAAAGATTAGAGCATATACTTTAAAAGTGCGGCGGAATAGTTTTGTGAAAAAACGGTACAAAGCTTGTAAGCCCGCGAGGAAATAACTTTATTTGTGATAGCGTAAGGGATATTTTCTTTCGGCGTGCCATTTTTATTCACAAATTATTGACATTGTGCTCTCAAAAGTGTATATTTAATATTGATTAAGAATAGAAGGAGGCAAAAAATGACCAAGGCAAAAAAGGCTATTAGCCTTATTGTATCTGTAGTTATGCTCCTTGGCGTGCTTGCAGTCGGCGTTTTCGCAAATGATAATACCGGTGTCGCAGAAAACGGCACTATCGCTTTATCGTTTGACAAGGCGTCATATAGCGCAGGCGATACGGTCAAGGTTACCGTAAAATTAACCACAGATTATTATGCTGCAACGGTTTCTGTTCCTGTTCAGTATGACAGAAGTGCTGTTAAGTTTGTAAGCGGCACAACCGCTTCAACGCTGTTCGGTGCAGGCGATGCAACAAAGACGGTCGTAAATGATGCTGCTGCGGGCGGCAAGACTTATGTCTATGTCGGCGTATTACCGCAGGTTGCCGGCGGAGCTGTTGCTCAGAAGGCAAACGGCGTCGTACTTTCGACCCTCACCTTTACCGCTTCTAAGGCCATTTCCGATACTGCGGCCGCTTTCGGTGTGCTTAACGATCAGAAAACAATGACCAATCTCGGCGGTAAACTCTATGTAGGTTCCTACAAGACCTCTGATGTAACCTCTACGGTTTATACCACAGGTCAGAAACTTACTTTCCCGGTAATGAAGGCTGCTGCTGCAGCTGATCCGGAACTTCAGCTCTCTGAAACAGGAAAAGCTAAAGGTGTTATAATCGACAGAGTTTCAACTTGTGCCAATGGCAACGGTTTCGTTTACGGTGTCGCAACCGATAACGGTGATTCCATTGCTGACGCTTTGCAGACTCCCGCCGGTTCAATTCAGGTAACTGAAAACGAACAGGGCCAGATGAGCACAGGCGCAAAAATCGAGCTTCTTAACGATAGCGGCGAAGTTGTTGAAACATACTATTTCATCTTCCTCGGTGATGTTAACGGCGACGGATTTATAGATGCTACCGACGTTACACTTGCTGAAGGTATTGCTAGTTATTCCGATTTCGACTTTTCAGCTGATGATGGCTCGGTAACCGGTATGGCTGCTGACATCAACGGTGACGGCTTTATAGATGCTACTGATGTAACTTATTTAGAGGGCGTTGCGAGTTACTCCGATTTCCCGACTCAGGCAGAGACAGCTGCTGCAGTTGCTGCTGCAAAGGGAATATAAGTTTATAATTCATTTTATAGGAGGTAAATCAGATGCGCAGAAAAGTGCTTTCTGTTATTATGGCTGTTGTCATGATGATTTCCTGCTTTGCGCTTATGGCGAGTGCTTACACTTATAGCCCCTCGTTAACAACCGGTGAGGTTAAAATAAGTGCAACTGCTGATAAAACAACAGTCAGCCCCGGAGATATAGTTACATTTAAGATGACTATCGATCCGGGTTCAAAAACTGATTGGGCTGCATTTGGTAACACAATCGTTTATAACGGTGATCAGCTTACTCCCGTTGGTTCCACAATTACGGAATTCAGAACCTGGGAAGGCGATTGTGCAGAATCATTTGCTAACCCCAATGCTGCTGGTAATATGAACTTCAATACTGCTCAGATGCTTAAAGCTCAGATGACAGCAGATGAACTTGCTTATTTTAACAAGGGCATAATGATACTTGGCTCTGCTACTTCATCTGCAAAAAGATGGGCTCCTAAAGCTGGAGAAGCTTATCTCTCATTTAAGATGACAGTTTCTGATTCGGTTAAACCCGGTGACGAGATTTGGATTGGTGCCCATAACGCAACATTTGTTAGAGGCACTACTTACTTTGCTTTAGGCTCTAAGCGTATGGCAAACACCGAGTATGATTTGACCAATTCAATGGTCAAATTGACAGTTGCAGGTGCAGAGCCGTCTTATGCTGTAGCTAAGTATAAGACTCAGGTTAAGTTCACAGGCGATAAGACAACTGCTCCGGATGATCTCTTCCAGTTCAGACTTACTTCGGTTATCACAGCTGCTGACTTCGCTGCTATGAACTCAAACGGCAATACAATTAAGAGCGTTGGCTTCATTGCTGCCAACACAGGCGCTGCCGATGCAGCTGATGCTAAGGTAGCAGTTGAAAAAGGCACCGCACTTCCGTCAGCTTGGAAGGCTGCTTCTACCGACTATGTAAGTCAGGCAAACGCTTCTTCCGATGCATACTTCGGCGCAATCGTCAAGAATATCTCTCATGCTTCTCAGGCAACTGATATTGACTGCATCGCTTATGTATGCTACAATGACGGTACTGCCGATCATTATGTTTGGTATTCCGCAGCTGTAACTGCTAAAGTTGCTTCAGGATATGATGCTGCTGTTGCTGCTTGGAAAGCTCAGTAATTGAATTTTACCAAGAAACCACAGCGAAACTTTACTATCGGTTCGGCTGTTCAAAACTGAATATTCCGTTCCGACATTAAATTTTATTATTATATCTTGAAAGGAGATTAAATCTCAATGAAACAGGTTTATCAAACACCGGATTTCGATGTTTCTGCATACGAGCTTGATGATATCATCACAATCTCCATAGGCACCGGCCCCGTAGAGGGCGGCGACTCGGGTTGGGTTGAGATCTGACGCTCACGTAGCAATCGATCCGATTTATTAACAATCATAAGCAGAGCAAGGTTCGCCTTGCTCTGTTTTTTTGTGCCCTGTTTTACATTTTGTGCACCATTCCGTTTCTGTACCCGATTCTGATATCGTGTGCCTATTCTGTTTTTGTACTTAATTTAGGTGTTGTATGCCTATTTTTTTGCGTGTCATATGAGGAGCTTTCCACACACCCCTGCCCGCCCTTTTCACTATTCGTTTTCCACTTCCGTTTTCGTCTTTTTACTTTTCAGCCTCCCTTGCAGAGAGCAAGCCTCACCAAAGCAGTTTGGAAGCTTTTTGCCTCCCTTGAAAAGGGAGGAGGGTTGCCGAAGGCGACTCGGAGGGATTTCATAGGAATTTACGGAATTTAAAAAGAATGTGCGTGACCTTTAATCCGCTTTTGCCTCCCTTGTAAAGGGAGGTGGGTTGCCGCAGGCAAGCCGGAGGGATTCTGCGGAGTTATATGGAATTTAAATAGAAAGCAAATTACTTTTTAATCCTTCAGTCTACTCACTTCGTTCGTAGCCAGCTCCCTTTACAAGGGAGCCTATTAAATCCCTCAGTCCGCTCGTGGACTCGCGTCCAGCTCCTGACGGGAGCCCGTCCCCTTTTGTCACTTCGTGACATTTCCCCACACCGTGGGGAATCACCCTTTACAAGGGAGCCTTTTGACATTTCCCCACACTGTGGGGAATCACCATATTTGATGTAGCCTGAAAGCGGCTGCAATGTAAATTCGGCAGTCGAAAGAGACATTTATGCAAAAAATCTGCGATTTTTTGTCGCAATTTCGAAATTTCGGCAGATTGACGAATAATTAACACATCGATTATTTATTTTGACGGAGTAATCATCAATATATTGTGTAGTTGCTCATTTACACCCCACAGATGTATTCGTCATTTTTTCAAATTCGCGGCTGTTTAGTTTAACAAATTCAAATAATAGTTAAAAAACATCTAAACGTCCGCGATTTTGAGTTCGATTTGTTTGCCGCGTCGTATTTTTGCGTTGACAAGAGTCTTTTTTGTGCTATAATTACAAGTGAACGGTAATTCACTACACGTGGTTATCTATGGTGCGCCGCTTTTGCGCAGCACCGTTTCGTTAATTTTATTAAACGGAGGTCACGATATGGACACAAGATTTGCAATTTCGGAGTACAATGACGCTGTTGCAGTCAACAAAGAGCTTGATGAGCTTATTAAAAAGCCGATTTACACCATCAAGCCGGAGGCTCTTAAAAAATACGAGGATGAGTATTACAACAAAAAGTGCCTCAAATCAAAAGCACAGATTGAGGAAGCTCGCCAGATAATCCCCGGCGGCGTTCAGCATAACCTTGCTTTCAACTATCCCTTCCCGCTTGTTTTCACAAAGGCAGAGGGTGCATATCTCTATGACGTTGACGGCAACAAGTATTTTGACTTCCTTCAGGCAGGCGGCCCGACTGTTCTCGGCTCCAACCCGAAAGCTGTTCGTGAGCAGGTCATTGACCTCCTTAATACTTGCGGTCCCTCAACCGGACTTTTCCACGAGTTTGAGTACAAGCTCGCCAAAAAGATTTCCGACAGCGTTGAAACCGTTGATATGTTCCGTATGATGGGCTCGGGCACCGAGGCTTGCATGGGTGCGGCTCGTATCGCGAGACTTGCTACAAAGCATAAGAATATCATAAAGATGGGCGGCGCTTACCACGGCTGGTCAGATCAGATGGCTTACGGTATCCGCGTAAACGGCACCAAGTTCACACAGGCTCACGGTGTTCCGCTCAACTGCTTCATGTTCATTCAGGAGACTACTCCGAACGATCTTGACGATCTTGAGAGAAAGCTCAGACTCAACCAGTTCCGCGGCGGCACAGCAGCCGTTTATATGGAGCCGGTAGGCCCCGAGAGCGGTACTACCCCCATCACCGTTGAATATGTTAAGGGCGTTGAGCGTCTTTGCCGCAAATACGGCGCACTCCTCGTATTCGATGAGGTTGTTACAGGCTTCCGTATCGGTATGGCAGGTGCTCAAGGTTACTTCGGCGTATCGCCCGACCTTACTATATTCGGTAAAGTTATTGCAGGCGGTTATCCGGGTGCAGGCGGCATCGGCGGTAAGAGAGAGTACATGAAGTATCTCGGTGCAGGCCTTGATTCGAGCGGTAAGAAGATCCACAAGGCTCTTGTCGGCGGCACAATGACCGCTAACCCGCTTTCATGCTGCGCAGGCTACTTCACTCTTGAAGAAATCGAAAGAACAAACGCTTGCCAGAAGGCAGGTCAGATGGGCGACAGAATTTGTGCGGGTCTTAAAGAGCTCGTTAAGAAGCACGGCCTTCCCTTCGTAGTTTGGAACACCGGCTCTATCTGCCACCTTGAGACAGTCGGCACAATGCACTATCAGATTAACTGGAAGAAACCGTGGGAAATCCCGGCAATTCTCGGCGAGACCGGCATAAGACAGAAGGAAATGGAGCATATGGGCGCAGCTTATATGGCAGAGGGTCTTGTAACTCTCGCAGGCAGCCGTCTTTATACTTCAGCCGCTTATACTCCTAAGATGATCGACCAGGCTCTTGCTTGCTTCGACAGAGTATTTGAAAACGTCGCTGTTAAGGCTGACTGAATTTAATCCCAAGAAAACGGGGCGGACGGGTTTTCCGTCTGTCCCGCTTTGTTATAAATAACGAAGAGGTGAATACAATGGATATAATGGAAGCAAAACAGCTCGTCATTAAAGCCGGTATAGAGGTTGTTGAATACGGCCTTATCGCGAGAACATGGGGTAATATTTCATGCAGAGTAGACGATAAGAGATTCGTTATTACTCCGAGCGGACGTCCCTATGAAACTCTTACTCCCGACGAAATAGTAGTTGTTAATATCGACGATTGCAGCTATGAGGGTGACATTAAGCCGTCCTCGGAAAAGGGCATTCATGCCGAGGCATATCGTCTTCGCCCCGAGGTTAATTTCGTAATTCACACGCATCAGATGCAGGCGTCCGTCATAAGTGCGCTCGGTATGGATATAAACGAGGTTGAACCCGCGTCGGCCGAAATAGTCGGCGATAATGTCCCGATTGCGGCATACGGACTTCCCGGAACCGGCAAGCTTCGCAAGGGCGTTGTCGAGGCTATAAAGCGTTCGGACTCCAAGGCCGTAATTATGGCTCACCACGGTGCTCTTTGCATGGGTAAGGATTACGACGAGGCGTTTAAGGTGGCGGCAGAGCTTGAAAAAATCTGCGAAACTACCGTTAAAAACAGATACCGTCTCATCACCGGTAAGGTAGCCGAGACCTTCGGCGACGTAGCCGAGTATATCGGCTCGCTCTTTGACTCGAGTGCCAAGGAGGCTCCGGTATTTGAGCCGTGCAACAGCGAACGTGACGGCAGCGTGTTTAATATAAGTGCCGTAGACGGCGACGGCTCGATAGTCAGAATAGATATTAAAACGGGCGAGCTTGTAGCAGGCAATGATTATCCGGCTTCGGCTGAAATGCACAGAGCCATCTATAAAAAGCGCAAGGACGTAAACTTCATTATGCACACCAAAACACCGGCGGAAGTCGCAATGTCTAAGTCGGGCAAAACAATGAAGCCGCTTCTTGACGATTTTGCACAGCTTGTCGGCGCAACCGTTCGCTCGGTAACATTTAATCCCAACAGCACAAAAAAGACCGCTAAGAAGGTCGTAAAGGCTCTTAAGGGAAGAAACGGCGTTCTTCTTAACAACAACGGTGCGCTTTGCGTATCGGGCAGCGAATATGACGCCACAGCGGTTGAAATGGTAATGGATAAGGGCTGCAAGACCGCAGTCGGCGCAAGACTGTTTGAGGCAGGCAAGCCCATAAACCCCATTGAGACAAGACTTATGAGATTTATATATCTCAAGAAGTACTCAAAGCAGGCTAAAAAGTGATATTTGAATATGGTGTAAAAAAGTGTCGCAAACCTCGTGTTTGCGGCACTTTTGCATTTTACGGACTTTGTTTATTACGGTTTTGAGCGGCTTGCTTCGTTCTGCGTCGCGGCAAAACCGGAGGCTTGCCGGGCTAAAATAAAATCGCGCGTTAATTCTCAATCGAAGAGCTGCCGCATATACATATAGTGTTGTACCTGCCATAAGGGACACGGTGTTTATAAAGCGGCAGGCATAGTGTAAACAAAGCAGGTGAGAATTATGAAAAAATATTACCCCGAGGGTGCACGCGCAGACATCGAAGCCGTCGAAAAAAGACTTTCAAGCCCGGCTGAGCTCAAAAACGCCTTTTTGTCGGGAGAATCGCTTGAGGCGCGCGCGGTTCTCTGCGACCGCGGACACAATCTCGACGTGGATTTAAGGTGTATGAAGGGATTTATGCCGCGCAAGGAATGCGCTATGGGGATTGAAAATAACACGGTTCGCGACATAGCCATAATATCGCGCGTTAATAAGCCCGTTGACTTTGTGATAACGGGATTTTCCGAGAATGAAAGGGGCGAGACATTCGCTCTGCTCAGCCGCCGCAAGCTCCAAGAGGAGTGCGCGGCAAATTATACTTCAAGACTCATTCCGGGCGATATAATCGACGCGCGCGTGACGCACCTTGAGCCGTTCGGCGCGTTTTGCGACATAGGCGCAGGCATTTCGGCACTTATGCCGATAGACGGTATCTCGGTGTCGCGCATACCTCATCCGTGTGTTCGTTTTTCGGTTAATCAGGATATAAAGGCAGTTGTGAAATCAATAGACGAAAACGGCAGAATCACCTTGTCGCAAAAGGAGCTGCTCGGCACTTGGGAGGAAAACGCTTCAAAATTCGCGCCCGGAGAAACCGTGCCCGGAGTAATACGCTCTGTGGAGGATTACGGTATATTCGTGGAGCTTGCGCCCAATCTTGCAGGGCTTGCCGAATGCGCCTCAGGGCCGCGCGCAGGCGACAGTGCCGCGGTTTACATAAAAAGCATAAATCCCGAAAGGATGAAAATAAAGCTAATTATCGTGGACTATTTTACCGGTGACGGCAAAAGTCCGGCGGCGGATTATTTTATAAGTGACGGCCACATAGATAAATGGACATATTCGCCCGAAACGTCAATTAAAAGGGTTGAGACGGATTTTATGAGCTGATTGTATAAAAAATATTGCAAAAAAGATATAATTATGGTAATATCTACTTAATTATTTAAAGCAGGGGGAGAATAATTATGTCAAAAAACAGGATGAAAAAGTTTGTCAGTATACTTTTGGCACTGACCATGACAGTTCTTTGCTTTGTTCCCGCGGCAGCCGCAGAGCCCAAGGATAAGGTTACGCCTATCCTGATAATAGCCGGCTTCGGCGAATATGTGCTGGTGGACGGTGACGGAAATCAGGTTTGGGGGCCGTCGCAGGACGCAATAGTTGAAACGGCGAAAAACGCCATAGCTCCGCTCGGCGCGTTTCTAAAGGGAGATTATGAAACGTTTTGCACGGGAATAGTGGAAATAGCAAACAATCTTTTCGAGCCGGTTTCGTGCAATCCCGACGGCACGGCAAAGCACCCCGACGTCACCGTTATAGACCAATATACCGAGCCGGTATCGCAATACGGACTTGACGAGGTCACAAGGGGAGACGTCTTTGATAAGGATATAGTCGACGCGTGCTGCGACGAAGTCGGTGCCGACAACGTTTACGTTTACGGTCTTACTTGGCATAAATCTATGCAGGAGCTTGCAGCGGACATAAACGCGTATGTTCAAAAAATCAAGGCGGATAAGCACGTCGACAAGGTGTCAATTGCCGGCCACAGTATGGGCGGAGCGGTTTTGGCTTCGTATTTGGGGCTTTACGGCTGTGACGACGTCTCAAACATAACCATGCTAAATTCCGCATTTACGGGGCTTGATATGGTGGGCTGTCTCTTTAAGGGCGAGATAGACGTCGGCATAGATGAGCTTATCCCGTTTATAAATCAGAGTATGAATTCCGACACTCTCGGCAAGGTGCTTGACACACTCAAGCTTTTGCAGCTTGCGGTGCCGAAGCTTGAAGGCTTCCTCGAGACCGAGCTTCCCGACGGCAGCGGCAGAACCTATAAGGATCGAATTTATACCGAGTGCCTTGTTTCCGGCTTCGGCTACACGCCGAGTCTTTGGGCGTTTGTACCCGATGAATACTATGATGACGCAAAAGCCGTAATGCGGGCGTATATGGAGAAAAATCAGCAGCAAAGCGGCGTCTCGGCTTCTGTGATAGCAGCCAACTGGGCGACCTTTGAGAGAAAAATCGACGAGATACACGATATACAGGCGAATATTTCTTCGATTTTACAGAGAGCCAAGGCAAGCGGCACTTCTGTTTGCATATTCTCAAACTACAATCTTTATATAGCGCCGTTTACGCCTACCGCCGATTACACGAGCGACGGAGTTATAGAGACAAACCGTACAAGCGGCGGTGCCACCTGCGCCCGTCTTAAAACGACTCTCGGCGACGATTACGTTCAGGCGAGGGACGTCGGGCACAACTGTCTTTCCGAGGACGGCATTATTGACGCCTCAACCTGTATGCTCCCCGAAAACACCTGGTTTATAAAGAATTACGGGCATTCGATGTTTGATTACCGCAAAAACGGCTGTGACCTTTATGTGCGGGCGATGACGGCGAAAACGCAGCCGACCGTTGACACTTGGGCGGAGTATCCGCAGTTTCTCGTTTATAATGCGGGAACTCACTATGTGGCTCCGCTTACGGCAAAGCTCGGCGACGTGGACCTTGACGGTAGCATAACGCCCGTTGACTCAAGGCTTGCTTTAAGATACGTAAACGGTATGGAGGAGCTGTCTCCCACGGCTAAATATGTTGCGGACGCAAACCGCAGCGGCGATATTTCGACCTTTGACGCGGAGTACATCTTAAAGATGTATGCGGGTCTTGTATAATTTCATTTCCGAAAGGAGCTGTAATTTTTACGGCTCCTTTTTGATTTGCACAGTTGTTAGGCGCAAAAAACGGCGTAAAACTTGCATATTTTCCCCTAAAATGCTCAAAATTATATTTTGTGCTTAATTTATTTCGCCGAAATACAAAAAATTCGCAAAAACTATGGAAATGCCGTATTTTTTCTGTTATAATATCAAGCGGTTTATAATGCCCATAGCTTTAAAGCGAGGGCAGCCATTAACACTGTAATTTATAATTGGAGGTATTCTCAATGGCAAAAAAGTATTGCTACCTTTTTTCAGAGGGTAATGCTAACATGCGTGAGCTCCTCGGCGGTAAAGGCGCAAACCTTGCCGAAATGACCAACATCGGTCTTCCGGTACCGCAGGGCTTCACTATCACAACAGAAGCTTGTACTCAGTATTATGAGGACGGCCGCGAGATCAATCCCGAGATCATGGCTGAAATAAACGAGTACATCGTAAAGATGGAAGGCATCACCGGTAAAAAGTTCGGCGATAAGAAAAATCCGCTTCTCGTATCGGTTCGTTCCGGTGCGCGCGCTTCAATGCCCGGTATGATGGACACAATCCTTAACCTCGGCCTTAACGAGGAGGTTGTTAACACAATTTCCGAAATGTCAGGCAATCCGAGATGGGCTTGGGACTGTTACAGAAGATTTATTCAGATGTATTCCGACGTTGTTATGGAAGTCGGCAAGAAATATTTTGAGCAGCTTATAGACGCTATGAAAAAGGAAAAGGGCGTAACTCAGGACGTAGAGCTTGACGCCGACGACCTTAAAAAGCTCGCTATGCAGTTCAAGGATGAGTATAAGGCTAAAATAGGCGAGGATTTCCCGAGCGATCCCAAGGATCAGCTCATGGGCGCTATCAAGGCTGTTTTCCGTTCATGGGACAACCCCCGTGCAAACGTTTATCGCCGTGATAACGACATCCCGTATTCATGGGGTACCGCAGTTAACGTACAGTCAATGGCATTCGGCAACATGGGCGATGATTGCGGCACAGGCGTTGCATTCACACGTGACCCGGCTACCGGCGCTAAGGGCCTCTTCGGTGAGTTCCTTACAAACGCTCAGGGCGAGGACGTTGTTGCAGGCGTTCGTACTCCCATGCACATCACAGAGATGGAGCAGAAGTTCCCCGAGGCATTTGCAGAGTTTAAAAATGTTTGCAAGACCCTTGAGGATCATTACAGAGATATGCAGGATATGGAGTTCACCGTTGAGCACGGCAAGCTTTATATGCTTCAGACCAGAAACGGTAAGAGAACAGCTCAGGCAGCTCTTCAGATTGCTTGCGACCTCGTTGACGAGGGTATGAGAACCGAGGAAGAAGCGGTAGCTATGATCGACCCGCGTAACCTTGATACTCTTCTTCACCCGCAGTTTGACGCAGCAGCTCTTAAAGCAGCTACTCCGCTCGGCAAGGGTCTCGGTGCTTCTCCCGGTGCTGCTTGCGGTAAGATAGTATTCACCGCAGAGGATGCAGAGGAGTGGAACGAGAGAGGCGAAAAGGTTGTTCTTGTTCGTCTTGAGACCTCTCCCGAGGACATCACCGGTATGAAGGCTTCTCAGGGTATTCTCACCGTTCGCGGCGGTATGACTTCACACGCTGCCGTTGTTGCACGCGGTATGGGTACTTGCTGCGTATCGGGCTGCACAGCTATCGATATGGACGAAGAAAATAAGAAGTTCACTCTCGCAGGCAAGGAATTCCACGAGGGCGACTACATTTCAATAGACGGTTCTACCGGCAACATCTATGAGGGCATTATCCCGACTGTTGACGCTACCATAGCAGGCACCTTCGGCAGAATAATGGGCTGGGCTGATAAGTACAGAACCCTCAAGGTTCGTACCAATGCAGATACTCCGGCTGACGCTAAGAAGGCAAGAGAACTCGGCGCTGAGGGCATCGGCCTTTGCCGTACAGAGCATATGTTCTTTGAAGAGGACAGAATTGCCGCATTCAGAGAGATGATTTGCTCCGACACCGTTGAAGAGAGAGAAGCTGCTCTTGATAAGATTCTTCCTTATCAGCAGAGCGACTTTGAAAAGCTCTATGAAGCACTTGAGGGCTGCCCGGTAACAATCCGTTTCCTCGATCCGCCTCTTCACGAGTTCGTTCCCACCGAAGAAGCTGACATCAAGAAGCTTGCAGACGCTCAGGGCAAGACCGTTGAGCAGATTAAGGCTATCATCGCTTCTCTTCACGAGTTTAACCCGATGATGGGTCACCGCGGACTTCGTCTTGCAGTAACCTATCCGGAAATCGCAAAGATGCAGACTAAGGCTGTTATCCGCGCCGCTATCAACGTTCAGAAGGCTCATCCGGACTGGACTGTTGCTCCCGAAATTATGATTCCGCTTTCATGCGACGCTAAAGAGCTTAAATATGTTAAGGACATCGTTGTTGAGACTGCAGATGCAGAAATTGCAGCTGCCGGCTCCGATATGAAGTATGAAGTAGGTACCATGATAGAGATTCCGCGTGCGGCTCTTACCGCAGGCGACATCGCTAAGGAAGCTGAGTTCTTCTGCTTCGGTACCAACGACCTTACTCAGATGACTTACGGCTTCAGCCGTGACGATGCAGGTAAGTTCCTCGGTGCTTACTATGACAAGAAGATATTCGAGAGCGATCCGTTTGCTAAGCTTGACCAGGTCGGCGTAGGCCAGCTCATGGAAATGGCTGTTAAGAACGGTAAAGCTACCCGTCCGTCACTTCACTGCGGTATCTGCGGTGAGCACGGCGGCGACCCGTCTTCTGTTGAGTTCTGCCACAAGATCGGCCTCGACTATGTATCTTGCTCACCGTTCCGTGTTCCGATCGCTCGTCTTGCTGCTGCTCAGGCTGCAATCGCAGAGAAGAACAAATAATCAGAGTTTGATTTTGGGCAACCCCAATTTTTAAACCATAACAGGAAAAAGACCTTGCAGAGTAAAATCCGCAGGGTCTTTTTTGCGCATTGTCGGAGTGCCTTAAGATAAAAAATCAATGTGTGGATTGACGGCTTCGTTTACTTTGATGAGAAAAAAGTCTCCGTCGGCTGAATTTTGTCGCCGAAATGCGCCTTTTGATTGACAATCCGACGTAAACATTTTAAAATATCAAGAAGAGATTTTAAAAGGACGCGAAATATGAAGAAAAAAGTCAGATTGAAAAAGACGGTAAAAAGAAAATTTTTGCTGTTTGTAATTTTGGCCGTTATAATGACGGGGCTTATAGTCGGCGAGCTTACGATAGGGCAAAGAGAGGTAAAGGACCCTGCCGTCGAGAGGCTCGAAGCAAAAATCAGCGAAACAACCACAGGGGAAGAACCGCAGGAGGAGACGACCGAAGAAGAGACTACCGTGGAAACGACAGCCCCTGAAACCGTTCCGGAGACGACCGCATCTGCACCGCCCGTTACGGCTTCGGCAGCCGATTTTAACAATCCTCAAACCGTAGACCCGAACTCGGGCAATTGGGAGCTCACGCTTGTTAACGTAGGGCATAAGCTGCCCGACGGATATGTGCCGTCGCTTGCAAACGCGATAAGCGGAAGCAGCGTGCAGCTTGATTCGAGAGTTGTTAAAGCGTATCAAGAGATGTACGACGCCGCAAAGAAGGACGGCTGCGTTTTAACTCCGTATGCAGGGTATTGCTCGGTTTCACGTCAAAACGATAATTACAACCGAAAGGTGAGTTATTATAAAAATCAGGGCTTGTCCGATGACGACGCCGCCGCAAAGGCGCGCACGTTTATTTTGCCGGGCGGATATTCCGAGCAAAATCTCGGTCTGTCAATGGATATTGTGAGTGCAAGCTCCGATTTTGCCTCTACAAAGGAGTTTTCGTGGCTTGTAAAAAATGCGCAGGATTACGGCTTTATTTTGCGCTATCCCGAAAATAAAACCGACAAAACGGGTATGAATTATCAGCCGTGGCATTGGCGTTATGTCGGCAAAGAGGCTGCAAAGGCGATGAATAAGAGCGGCCTGTGCCTTGAGGAGTATCTCAAAGCGGCATAAATCAAGACGAAGCTCAAAAAAGGGGAATTATATAATGCTTAACACAAGAGCCGGCGGAGTTTTAATGCATATCACGTCGCTCCCGTCAAAATACGGAATCGGCGTAATGGGCGAAGAGACAAAACGGTTTATACGCCGTATCAAGGATATGGGGTTTTCATATTGGCAGGTGCTGCCGCTTTGTCCTACGGATTTTTACGGCTCACCTTATGCGTCTCCGGCGGCATTTGCGTTGTCACCGCTTCTGATTGACCCAGACACGCTCAAAAATGACGGCTATGTGTCGGAAGACGACCTTGCAAGAAGCGTATATTACGGCTCGCCTTACACGGCGGACTACGAATTTGCCGCAAAAAGCCGCAGGGAGCTTTTAAAAATCGCGTATCAAAACAAGAAAAACGAAGTATCTGCGGAGACTGAAAAATTCTGCGAGGAGAACCCGTGGTGCGAAGCATATTCGCTGTTTTGCGCCGCAAAGGAAAAATTCGGCGGCAAACCGTGGTATGAGTGGGATGAAAAATTCGCGCGGTACGAAAATGCGCTTAAAAACAGAGACGAGTTGAAAGACGAAGCCGATTTTTATAAATTCGAGCAGTATATTGCCTTTTCTCAATGGCACCGCATAAAGCAGTTTGCCAACGAAAACGGCGTAAAAATACTCGGCGATATGCCGATATACGTCTCAACCGACAGTGCCGATGTTTGGAGCAATACGGAGCTTTTTGAGATAGACGAGCGCAGCTTTGTGCGCCGCAGAGTTTCGGGAGTTCCGCCCGATTACTTCTCAAAGGACGGTCAGCTTTGGGGCAACCCGCTTTATAATTGGGATGTGCTTGAAAAAACGGGCTATGCCTGGTGGCTCAGCCGCATAAAGGACGCTTTTCGACTTTATGATACGGTCAGAATTGACCATTTTCGCGCATTTGCGTCATATTGGGCGGTTCCTGCGGACGAAAAAACGGCGAAAAACGGCGAATGGGTCAAGGGGCCCGGAATGAAATTTTTTGACGCCGTAAAGGAAGAAATGGGAGACGTTCCTATTATTGCAGAGGATCTCGGCGTGTTCGGTGAGGACGTCACACAGCTGCTTGATAAAACTCGGTTCCCCGGTATGCGTGTAATACAGTTCGGCTTTGACCCGTGCGGAAACAGCACACATCTGCCGCATAACTATCCGCTGAATACCGTAGCATATGTCGGCACGCACGACAATACAACGCTGCTTGCGTGGCTTTGGGAGGCAACGCCCGAAGAGCGAGCCTTTGCGCTTGATTACTGCGGATTTACGGGCGATAACTGGGGCGACGGCGGATATTACAGCCCGTCCTGCCGCAAGATTATCGAAACCGTGTGGCGCTCTTCGGCAAAGCTTGCCGTCATTTCTTATCAGGATATGTGCGGCTTCGGCTCGGACGCGCGTATGAATGTTCCCGGCAGAGCGTTTGGCAACTGGCAATTCAGAACCACCGAGGAAACAATAGACGGTATAGACAAAAATTATTTCAGACACATTAACGACCTTTTCAGACGTACCGGCGGCGAATAAAAACGAAAAGCTCCCCCAAGGGGAGCTTTTTTAATAGATTTTATTTATAAGGCGAAGCACTCTGATAGTAATAGGCTCCCTTGTAAAGGGTGATTCCCCACGGTGTGGGGAAATGTCACGAAGTGACAAAGGGGACGGGCTCCCGTCAGGAGCCGGACGCGAGTTCGCGAGCGGACGACGGGTAGACGAAAGAAAAGCGAGACGAGAGTAAAATGCGAAAAAGTAAAGAAACGGCAAGTATCCTTTGATACTTGCCGTTTTTGGAGCAGGTGAGGGGAATCGAACCCCCGTATTCAGCTTGGGAAGCTGATGTTCTGCCATTAAACTACACCTGCTTACGTGCTACGCTGAATATTTTATCATTATTTTTACAATAAATCAATAGTAATATGATACGCGGCACAGCTTAGCGGGGTAGGTCGCGCTGTCGCTTAATATTACAGCTTTTCCACGGAGAGCCTCAGCCTTTTCAAATCGTTTTCGTCGGGATGAGACAGAGCACGGTCAAAGTTTTCAATCAGCATATCGAGATTCGGCGCGGGATTCGGCAGGCTTTTCATTTTGATATAGCGCTCCCTGACCGTTTGCGGCATTTTTCCCTGACACATATACTCACCGACTGTGATGTTGCTGCCGCTAATGCTCTTTTTTGTATTTGCGAGGATTTCTTTGAAGTACTCCTCGTCTCCGCCGAAGCCCGCCGTTCCGAAAAGAAAAATCCTTTTATTTTTCAGCTTTTCGAGCAAATCCAAGGTCGCCTTGTCGGCGGTTCCCTTATCCGTCCAAAAGCCTATAAACAAAATGTCGGATTGTGTATCGGCGTTTTCGCTCACTCCGAAATAATTGCAGTTTTCCTCCGGCAGCGCGTCGCGAATGGCGTCGGCGAGCAGCCTCGTGTTGCCTGTCGGGCTGCTGAAAATAATTGAATAGCTTTTATCTGTCATGATGAACCTCTTTACTTGCGCGGCATATCACATATGCGGCGAAATTATGTTATAAATTATTATATAATTACGACGGCAAACAGTCAACATCCGCAAATGCCGAAAGCTTATACAAAAAGTAAGCTTTTCTGTAATCGGCAATAAAAAGGCTTTCGTCTCACCTGAAACGAAAGCCTTGATTTTATGTGTTTATGCTTGACGTTACGGCTTTGAGCCGCGCTTCAAAGCCTATTCAGTCCTTGAGCTCGTCAACATACTCGGTATGCTCACGCAGATACTTTTTGTCCTCGGGCTTAAGGTCAAGGCCTATGGTTCCGCCCGGATTCATAAGGTAATCGGGGTCAAAATAGTTTTTAAGCGTGCGGATTATGCCGTATTCCTTTTCGCCGAGGTAGCCCTCAAGCCACGGGGCAAACATCTTTCCGATACCGTGGTGGTGGCTGATGGCTGCACCGCTCTTCTGTATGGCGTCGAGAATTGTTGCGTGATAAGCACGGAACTCCTCTTCGTCCTGCATTTTAGTCATAAAGATGAAGTAGAGGTTGGCGCCCTGCGGATAGCAATGCGACATATGAGTTGTAACGATTGTGTTCGGAAGCTTATGGCAAACCTCACGAACCTCACGGTGAACACGAGCCATATTTGACCAGTTGACCGTGCACTCAAGCGTATCGATCATAAAGCCGAAATCCATGAGTGTATCGCGAAGATACGGGTCGTTGAAGCGGCCCTTTTCCCAGCCCTTGCATACGTAGCCGGTCATCGGGATACCGCCGTGCTTAACGGCAATTTTCATTATGTTATGCGCAACGTTTCTTGAGAAGCCCTTTTCGCCGTCTGTAAATCCGAGGAAGAGACAGCGCTCAAAGTCCTTGTAGCCCAATTTATCAAGAAGAGGCTCAAGCGGCGTTTCGTCAACGTTGTAAAGATGGAGCATTAATGAAGTCTCCTCCGGGTCTGAAAGACGGAAAACAGAGGAGAAACCGCACTCGCACTGCATCATTTCACGAGCGGCGCGCATAGCTGTCGGCCAGTCCTTGAACATATAAGAAAAGCGTTTTCTGTTTTCGGGCATCCAGCGGAAAAACTTGAGCGTGACCTCGGTAAGAACGCCGAAGGTGCCCTCGCCCCCCATCATGACCTGATTGAGATTCGGTCCCGTTGCCTCTCTCGGATAGTGACTTGTCTCGATTTTACCTATCGGTGTGGCGTATTTCTGCGAAACAACTATATCGGCTATGGTGCCGTAATAGGTGCTGTTCTGACCGGCACCGCGTGTGACGGTCCAACCGCCGACGGAGGAATATTCAAACGACTGCGGGAAGTGACCGCAGGTGTACGGACGCTTTGCGCCGAAAAGGCTCTGAGCGTTTTGAAGCGTTTGCTCGAGCTTCGGTCCGGACATACCTGCCTGAACGGTAATGGTCTGGTCGGTCTCATTGAATTTTATGACCTTGTTGAAGTTGCGGCGCATATCAAGAGAAACGCCGCCGTTAATGGGCTCAACGCCTCTTGTAACCGACGAGCCGCCGCCGTAAACATAGAGCGGTATTTTATTCTTTGTGACGTAGGCTACGATTTTCTCAATCTGTTCGCTTGTCTCCGGGAAAACAACAAGGTCGGGAAGAGAGTCAAAGCGACGGTGACGCATTCTGAGAAGATCGTACATTGTCTGTCCGTAGGAAACGGCGAGACGGTCGTAGTCGCTCTGTGAGACGTTCTTTTCGCCGACTATTGCGGCAATGGCCTTTACGTGCTTTTTGTCAATCTTCGGAGCGTGCTCTTCGCCGAGATTTACGGGGTCAAGACCCAAATCGTCATTATACTGCATAAACTCCTCGTCCTTGAGATTGCAGCGTTTTTTAACATATTTGTAAAGGCTCTCCTTCGGATATTTGAAGAAGTCGGGGTCGCCCCAGCGGAAAATTGAACGATAGCTGTTCTCAGGTGCTCTCTGAAGCATCCATTTAGGCTCAAAGCCCTTATACGGTTTTGTACTCATTATCAGTGTCCTCCTGTTTGAAAATGATGTAGGTATTTTTCTATTGGCTTTAATCTTGAGGCAAGGTGAGAATACGCCTTGCCGTAAATTTTCATATAGGTTCGGTGGTTTTCCTCGTTCGGAATAAATACATCTTTTTTATGTACCATATGCTCTATGGCGTCCTCATAGCTATCGTAAACGCCCTGTGAAATAAACGCGACCATGGCACAGCCGACTGCGCTCGCCTCGTGAGTCTGAATACGGTGTACGGGCAAGCCGAACACATCTGCGGCAATTTGACATACGACCGGGCTGCTGGAGCCGCCTCCGCCGGCATAAAGCTCATCTACCGTGACGCTTGAGCGTTTTTGCATTTTAACGAGCCCGTGGTACAGCTCTAAGCAGATGCCCTCTATTATGGCACGATACAAATGATAACGCGTATGGAAATCCGAAAAGCCTATAATTGCGCCGCTCGCGTTCGGGTTCGTGATGCCCGGAGTCCAAAACGGCTGTAAAATAAGTCCGCCGGAGCCGGCCTCAATATCCTTGATTTTATCGTCAAGATAACGCTCTATGCAAACGCCCTCCTCGGCGGCGTCAACCTTATCCTTCGCGGCAAACTGCTCTATAAACCACGAAATCATCCAAAATCCGCGATAGACCTCGAATTCGGGATTGAACATATCGTTCGGAACAGCCGGATAAGCCGGCATATAAGGCTGCGGTTCAAAATATTTTTTAACCGCCATCTGTAAGGTTGAGGTCGTGCCGAAGGAAATTGCCGCTCGGTTTGATTTTACAACGGACATACCGATGGTTTCACAGCCCTTATCGGAGCCGGTTGCTATAAGCGGAAGTCCTATTGGGATACCCGTTTTTTCGGACGCATCTTTTGTGATTTTGCCTATGACCTCGCCCGACGGAACAAGCTCACAGAGCTTTTCGGACGGAACATTGCACACGCAGCGCGTGAGAGCACCGGGTTTCATCCAACGGCGGTTTTTGTAATCAAACGGTACGTGACCTATCATATTTGCCACGGAATCCTTAAGCTCGCCCGTCAAAAGATAGTTGAGATATGACGGCAGCATAACGTATTTGTCTGTTTTGGCCCATATTTCGGGCTCGTTTTGCATAATCCAGTTGCCGGTAGAGGCTCGGTAAATCATATCTACCGATTCTCCCATTCCCACAAGCGAAAACAATGCGCGTTTTGCTGCCGGAATCTGTCCGTCCTCGTCGGCCTCACGCTCGTCGAGCCATAATATTATGTCGCGAAGCGGACGTTTGTCTTTGTCGAGGCAAAGCACCGTGTCTCGTATGCAGGTAAGGCATACGGCTGTTATGCGGTCAAGCTTATCGGCATTTCTCTCGATAACCTTTTTTGACATTTCGGCTATAATGTTAAAATAAAAATCCGGGGTCTGTTCTGCCCATCCGGGCTGTTTTGATAAATAAGGAACCTTGTATTTTTGCTGCTCCTTATCCTCAAAGTCTCCACTCTCATTGACAAGCAAGCATCTTGCACTCTGCGTGCCGACGTCAAAGGTCAGCACAAGTGACTGTTCCATTAAAGATTTTCCCCTCTTTCTTTTTTAAGGTTGCTTCTTCTCGTCCTTCAGGATATTGCTTGTTGCAATCAAATCCACGCCGAGATTGAGTATATTCGGTACAACGACTTCCTCTCGTCCGAGTCGTTTTGAAACGGTGATACGGTTTACCTCGTGCATCAGGTCGAAAATTCTGTTTTTGGGAATCGGCCCCGATACGCGAACAGGCAGAACCGGTACCGAAGGGAAGGCGGTGCGCACCGTTGTGCAAACGGTACGACGCGGGTCGGTCATTTCGCTTACGGCGAATTCTTTGCCCCTTTTGCAGGTGTTGCCGGTCACAACAAGCTCGTCGCCGTCTGATGTAATCGTCATTCTGCACGAACGGGGACAAACGATGCAAACCAATTCTTTTGTCATTTTACACCGTCTCCTTTACCGAGTCTTTCCAGCCGAAGCTCCACTCGGCTGTTTTCGTTTAATTCGCATGCGCTGAAATCAATCGTGAGATTTTCCATTTCGGGCGGACGCATGAATGCGTAACGCTTTTTAAGTATTTCCTTACCGTCCGCATAAATATGAAGCACACAGTTGTTTTCTTCCTCGCGGACGCGGAAATACAGGTCTGTTTTACTGTTATCCTCGTTGAGATTAAGCCTTTGCGGCACTGCGTACAATAAGCCGTCGCCCGGGGTTATCTCAATAAGCCGTCTTTCTCTGCCCGAATAAGCAGCGGCTGATTTTCCCGCCTGCTCGGCGTTTTGCGAAACAAAGTCAACCAAATCGTTAACGTGCAAAGCGTTGCCGCAGCTGAATACGCCGTCGATGCTCGTCATACACTGGCCGTCGCATACGGGACCCTTTGTGCGCGGGTCAAGCTTTACTCCGACGGACTCGGCGAGCTCGTTTTCGGGAATCAATCCGACCGAGAGAATCAGCGTGTCGCATTCGACGCGGCTCTGTGTGCCGGGTATCGGAGTCATATTTTCGTCAACCTTTGAAATCTCAACCGCTTCGAGCCTGTCAACTCCGAACACGCGAGTGACGGTGTGCGACAGGTGCAGCGGAATGTCATAATCGTGCAGGCATTGATGCAGGTTTCTCGTAAGTCCCGACGGCGTAGGCTTTGCCTCATAAACGCCGAGAACCTTTGCGCCCTCAAGCGTAAGCCGGCGCGCCATGATAAGTCCTATATCTCCCGAGCCGAGAATTACGCATTTTTTGGCGGGCATAAGCCCGAGCAGATTTGTAAAATGCTGTGCGGTTCCGGCCGTGAAAACGCCTGCAGGACGCGTACCGTGAATAAATACCTGCTTGGCGGTACGCTCGCGACAGCCCGTAGCCAGCACAAGCGCTTTTGCCGTAAATATCGAAACGCCGCTTCTGCCGACGGTATGCACCGAAAAGCTTCCGTCGCCGTTTTTGTCTATTTTCGTGACAAATGTCAGGGTGCTGTATTCAATATTGCGTTTGTACAGCTCATCCTCAAACCGCTCGGCGTATTCCGGACCGGAGAGCTGCTCGCCGAAGTGATGAAGACCGAAACCGTCGTGAATGCATTGCTTGAGTATTCCTCCGAGCCTTGCCTCTCTTTCAAGAAGGAGAACCTTGGCACCGTTATCGTGAGCGCTTATCGCCGCCGCAAGTCCGGCAGGGCCGCCGCCGACAACGAGTACGTCATAGTTACCTGTCGTCATCACTCTTCGCCTCCTTCGTTTACCTTTGTTTCGCCGTATGTTATCACCGCTTCCGCCGAGGATTTTTTAACCTCATACAGCGGAACGCCGAGGAATTCGGCAATTATTTTGGTGACAAGCGGCGAGCAGAAGCCGCCCTGACAACGTCCCATTCCCGGTCTTATGCGCTTTTTGATACCGTCAACCGTCGGAACGCATATCGGGGATTTCAAAGCGTCGAGAATTTCGCCCTTGCTGATTTGCTCGCAGCGGCAAATAATCTCGCCGTAGTCGGGATTTTCGGCTATCATTTTTTCTCTTGTATCGTCGTCCATTTCGCGAAGCACGGGAACGCCCTTGCGAATGGGATTATAATTGTTGTTTTTTTCAACCGTCTCGGTCTTGCCGAGCATATTGACCGCAAGCTCCGCCATATCGACGGCAACCGCGGGAGCGGTTGTAAGTCCGGGAGATTGAATACCGGCTACGTGAATCAAATTCCTTGTTCTTCTGCCGGGTTCAAGTATAAAATCCTCCTCAAAGGTAGGAGCGCGAACGCCCGTGAAATAAGTGATTATATCACGTTTTGACAGCGCCGGCATTGTTTGAGTCTGCTTGTCAAAGACGGTTTTAATGCTCTCGGCACGTGTTTCCGTGTTTTCCTTTTCAACCGTTTCTACGGCGTCGGGTCCGACGAGAAGATTATCGTGGACGGTGTGCAATATGCCGCCGCCCTTTGAATGGGTTTTACCGTGAACGCTTATGTCCTTTACGGAGGCTACCGAGTGCATATATGCGCCTGCTTTTTGGTCAAGAATCGAGTTGGTTCCTCGGCGCGGATGAATCGAGAAAAATCTGTCATCCGCCATGGCGGCAATATCCTCGGCAAAAACGCCTGCGGCGTTGATAACGATTTTCGGATGAATAACGCCTCTGTTGGTGGTAACGCTTATGATGTTATGCTCCGACACCTCCATGGAGAGCACGGCGGTGTTAAGACTTACCTGCGCGCCGTTTTGAACGGCGTTTTCGGCATAGGCTATGGTGAGTCCGTACGGGCAAACACAGCCTGCGCTCGGATTATACATTGCGAATTTTGTCTCCGGTGTGAGGTTCGGCTCGCGGCGCATAAGCTCCTTGCCCGAGATTATCTCGGTGTCCTCTATGCCGTCGTGATGCTTCCGCCAAAAAGCATACAGACCGATAAGCGGCTTCAGCGCGGCGTTGCGGAAAAGCACATATTGACCTACCTGCTTAAACGGAACGTCAAGCTCGCGGCAAACGTCTGCATACATATGGTTTGCGCGGCGAATGTACTTGTGCTTGAGCGAGCCTTTGCCGAGGTCGATTCCGGGGTGCACCTCGCCGTCGTTGCGTCCCGACGCCTGAAGTGCAAGGTCCGCCTCCTTGTCTACAAGTAAAACGTCAAGCTTCCACTTGGTCAGCTCTCTTGCTATCGAAGCACCTGAAATGCCGCCGCCGATAACAAGCACGTCGGGTGTTCTGCCCTCGAGGAAATCATCCTTGAGAGACGGCAGACGCGTCGGAGCGGGCTGCTCGCCCGTGTAAACAATATCGTTGACAATATGCGTTGTGCTGAATTTTTTTGCCGCCGCTTGGCAAGCCGCGACGATTTCGCCCCAATCGGAGCTTTTGCCTCGAACAAAAATCGAGCCGTTCTCCTTTGAAGCACTGAATTTTCCGCCGAAAGTCTTTTTCAATTTTTTGTTAATTGATGATATGTTCATAACTTCAAGCCTCTTTTAATCAGCCTTGCAGTCGGTCACACGCCCGACTGTGCATAAAAAATATGTCGGTTAACTGACCGACTCATAAGCAAAGTATAATTCCGCAAAAAGCGTTTGTCAATACTTTTAACTAAAAAAATCACTCTTATGTATTTTTTTTGTGAATATTGTTTTGTAGACATTGCCGATTGTTCGTGTTATACTTTAAGAAATTTTGCAGGAGGGTATTATGGCAGCTCAAAGACCCGAAAATATAAACGAAATCATACTTGATACTGCTGAGGAGCTTTTAAAGGTAAATTCCTTTTCGGAGGTGACTCTCGCGAAAATAGCCGAAAAGGCGAATATTTCGAAGGGCACGCTGTACTACTATTATAAAAGCAAAAACGAAATACTTTTTGCCGTTACCGACCGCTATCTTTCGCGCCAATGGGACGAGCTGATACAATGGACGGAAAACAAGGAAAAGGATACCTCGCCGCACCGTCTTGTAAATTATGTAATCGAGAGAAATATAGCCTATGCCGGGCTCAGGCTTCACCTATTTGACGCGGCATTGCTCGGCGACGAGGAAATCCGAGCTAAGCTGATTCATCGCTATGATGAATTCCAAAAGCTTATTTCGGCAAAAATCGCCGAGAGAACAGACGTTGTTTCGGCCGACTATTTCACTTGGCTTATTTTGATGGTTTCCGATGGTATTATTATTCAAAACAGCCTTAAAAACGAGTCCTTCGATACTCGTAAGTTTCTTGAGAACAGCACCGAATACATTAAAAAAATCGAGAATATGCATAAGCCGCAATAAACAAAAGCCTCCGTTAAAAAACGGAGGCTTTTTACTGCTGTAAAAGCAGAAAAGGGAAACTAAAAAAATTATACTTTGTGTTTTTTCTTTTTGCGCAGGCCCGCCGTGACGCCTGTTACGCCGCCGCTGACAAGCAGCAGGGAAATCCATAAAGCGAGGTCGCTTGCATTGCCGGTTCGGGGAGACTTCGGATTGCCCGGCAGCTTAGCCGTTACGGTGTCGGCTTTCTTAATTTCGTTTATACCGTCTTTGTCGCTGTAATACTTATCACAGCCGCCGCAGTACCAATACTCGATATTGCCCTCGGCAGTCTTAGTTGCCGCCTTTGCATCGATGTGCTTTAAGTCGGTGTGATTGTTTGAATCAGGCTTTCCGTACGCCTTGCCGCAGTATTCGCATACCGCTTTTTCGGCGCAGGTTGCCTTGCCGCCGGAGCAAGCCATTGTTTCAACACCCTTGCAGCCGTCCGCGGTGCATTCACGGCTATGCGTGCCGTCGCCGTTCGATGTCCATTCACCGAAGGTGTGCCCGCCGTTTACCGTCACGGTCATCTCGGCGGTGTTGCCTGCCTTATCGGTGACAACGATTTTCTGTTCGCCGTCCGCAGGAGAGAGAGTAAAGCCGCCGTTTTCATCAAGCGTGACCTTTGTGCCGTTTACGGTAACTGTATCTATATACTTCTCGTCAATTGTAACTGTCTGTGCCTCGCAGTAGGTCTTGCCGTTTTCAATGCCGCCGATTACAGGACGGATATTATCGAGCGTTATGCGGTCGGAGCGAAGATATGTTATATTCATGCTCTCGTCAACAAGCATTGCATAAACAATATATTCTCCGTTAGGCTCTATTAAAAACGGCTCATCATACGCACGGTACACAAGAGAGCCGAGCTCCTCTTCGGAGAGGTCCCGATTTGTCACCAGATAAGAGACAAACACGGTTCCGCTGTTATCGAAAGCGTTTATCGTTACCTCCTGCGTGTCCTTAAAGAACAGTCCGAGGGTAAGCTTATTCAAAAAGCTATGCCATTTATTTGTACCTATGATAATTTCACCCGTGGGCTTTTCAATGTCTTTCCACCGTGCTTTAAGCGTTATATTCTCGGCAGGCATGGTCGTGGGAATTTCCGTGTCCCAGCCGATAAAGGTATAGCCCTCTCTTGTCGGGTCGGCAGGTGCGGTAATTACCGTGCCGTAGTCCTGTGTGATGGTAATATCCGCTTCGCCGTTTTCGGGCTTGACTGTGACGGTATATTGATTGATTTCCCACTTCGCCCAATATTCCTTATTGCCCGTTTCTGTACCGCCGATTGCCGTCACAGGAGAGCCAGTCAGATTTTCGTTGTCATACCAGCCCACGAACGTGTGGCCTGTATAGGTCATATCGTCGGCTGTCGGGAGTGTTGCGCCCACGCCATAGGTGTATCCGGTGACATTGCCGCTGTTGATCGTGCCGCCGTTCGTATTCAGGGTTACGGTATAGGTCGGGGCTGTCCACTGCACTGTCAGTGCTGTCACATCAGCAGGAACACTGTCACCGGGAACGTAGAATTTACCGTTGCTTCCGCGCCACATGAAGAAATTGCCTGTATTTCCGTCCGGGCGGTTCAAACCGTCGGACGCAGGCGCGGTAAACTCGCTGCCGGTTTTCACGATGATGTGAATAGCATCGGAGCTGCCACCCAGCTTGCCGCCGCCAAGGGCAAGGGTAACGGCCTTCATCCCGTCAGAGCCCAGTGTGTCAGAGTTCAGGACTTCAAGGACGGGGCGGAAACCGACGACCGGGAAGGAGCTCCCAGCATAGTCGTGGCTCCAGCTGCGGGCCGAACTGTACCCGCGAACCGCACGATACCACAATTCGTAACTTGATGTGTCCTGCCCCCACGAATACATTTTATTCCAGTTTTGGATATATCCGCTGTTCTTGTCCAGCACCGCGTCCCACTCATTGCTTTGGGGCGTACCGCGCTCTGAATCGCCTGAACCGGTAAACCCACTTCCACAAGACGGTGCGCGCAGGGTATAGTCCACGCCGCCGGCGACATAGTCCTTGCCGAAAATCAGGCTCGCAGTATCTAAGTTATTCCAGTTTACCTTATGCGTTACGGCATAGTCCGCCACAAACAGGCTGTGAGCGTATTTGTTCTGCTGTGCATACTCCTCGGTGGTCGCCATCGCAGACGTGAGTTTGTAGGCTTCCACCGTACCCACATAGGTAAAAGGCACATAATGAAGTGTGCCGTCCGGCAGAGCGCTGTTTAACGTTCCGGGAATGTTCATCGCCGACAGGTCGAAATAGTATCTGCCGCCGGGGGCGAGGGTAAACTGCTCGTCAGGCTGATTTTCCACCGTCAGCGCAATGTCTGTGAAATTACTTGCGTAATCGGTATTATAATCGCCGTTATACTGTTCGCTGAAGACCTTCAGGGTATAGCTGCCCGGTGCAAGGTTGGACGGGATTTTGATTTCAACCGTTCCGCTTTCGGCAGTAGGCTGTGCTACTCTGCTGTAATACTGTGTGCCGCTGTTATCCGCAATGATAGCGGAAATATATTCATTTATCCCTGTGGTCGCCCCGGTGTAATGCAGCGTAACGGTATCGTCGGGGGCGCCGTTGACAGCTTTTTCCGTTACGGCAAAATTGCGGCTACTATCTAAAAGGGTCAATTTCCACTCATTGCCGCTGTATTCGGAAATCGGGGTCAAGCCTCCGTCGGGCTTGCCGCCCACGGCGGCGGATGCAAAGAGGACAGAGTCCAAATTCAAGTCGAAAGCGGGACGAACGCCAAACTCCTTGGAAGTAGAGTATCCACCATAGTAGCGGACTTCACCTCTACCAGCCACAAAGGCAGTGGAATAGTCTTCGTCTGGGGAGCGCAGCCACCAATAGCTTGACGCCCAACCCGGATGCTCGGGATCCACGACACGCAAATCGTTGTTTACCGCATTAGCCTCTTTTGAGGAAAGCGGCCAAAAAACAGCATTGCTTACCGCAGAACCCGCTACACCGTCGGTATTTTCCTCATCGTAGTTTCCGCTTGCAAGGGTCCGTTTTTCAACAGCATCGGTTTCTTTCGCCGTCAGCTTATCCGCAAGCGCGTCTATTGCCTCTTTCAACGCGCTGTCCGCATAAGCGTTGCTCGCACCGAACTTTGACAACCCCATGTTATTTGCCGCAAGCAGGGTCATATTCCCGGCTATGCCGGCTGCACTGTTTCCGTCATAGTCGATGACGCGCCATGCACCGGGATTATTTTCATGGTCTTGCCCGAAATACACGGTCGGTGCGGTCGCTGTGTTTACATTTTTACTTAGTGCGTCTGTGCCAAGCTGTATCGCAGCAGAGCCCGTTGCTGTCTCGCCCTCGGCAAATACGCCTGTCGGCACAAGGCAGAACAGCATACATAGGGTGAGCAGGATACTTAGTAGTCGTTTTTTCATTTCTTGCTACCTCCGTTATGTAAACTTAATCAAGAGCGGTTATTGTGATTGTGCCTTTGAAGCTCTCGAGACGGGTATTGTATGCCGACTGTTCAAACATGAAGTACAGCGTTATATCCTCGTCCGAGGCGTCGTAAATTCTGGTGAAATTAAAGGAATGTTGGTCGTTTGTCTGCGCTATTTTTGTGCCGTCACGTTTTATGCGTGTAACCTCACGGCAAAGGTCGTCGTCATAGCCGTCTGTCATCTGGATGGAGTAATTACCGCTGTTGTTGGACTCGTTTGATACCACCTGGAGAGAGCCGCTTATGGTGACGCTGTAAACATGACCTTTTTTGAGCGTAATCTTATCAAGATAAGTGGATATCAGGTCTCCGCTGTTTACCTTTTCATAGACGCTTAAAGCTGCGTTGCCGTTATTGAGAAATACTCTCGGAATTCTTGTTTCTGCATAAAAATATCCCGAACAGCTGCCGTTCTGACCTGCATCACCCTTGTCGCCTTTATCACCTTTATCTCCTTTGTCGCCTTTTTCGCCGGTGTCTCCTTTATCTCCCTTTTCTCCGTCAACACCTGCGGCTTTTACGGCTGTGTCGATTTCTCCGAACCACCAGTTGCCGTTTTCGCCGATAAAAGGTGTTTTTCCGTCCTTGCCGTCAGAGCCGTTTTGTCCGTTTATTCCGTCCTTACCGTCGGCTCCGTCCTTGCCGTCAAGACCTTTCAAAACCGAAAGGTCGTAAAGGTTCAGCCATATTTCGTCGCCGACATAACGCCATTGCAGGATATTTTCGCTTACGCGAAATTCCGGAGTTTTTCCGTTTGCACCGTCCGTTCCGTTCTGTCCGGCGGGGCCCTCTATATCGGCAATTGCAACAAGGTTCTGCCACTCGCCGCCCTCGTAACGCCACTGTATGTGGGTTTCGGTTCGCTGCACCTCTATGTTTTTGGCGTTAATGCCGTTCTTGCCGTCGGCTCCGTCTTTCCCGTCTATGCCGTTTTTGCCGTCTTTTCCGTTTGTACCATTTCTTCCGTCGACACCGTTCTTTCCGTCTGCTCCGTCATTGCCGTTTTCCCCGGCAGCGCCACGCAGCTCGGTAAGCGCCACAAGGTCGCGCCAGTCGGCTTCATCGCTGTATTTCCACTGGATCGCCGTGCCGCTGTTGCGCACCTCCGGCAACACGGCACCGGTTTTTTTCGCTTTGCCGCATCCTGCGACAAAAACAATGAAAAGCACCAAAAGCATACCTGTTAGCAGTTTTTTCCCTGTTCTCATCTTCTCTCCTCCGTTTCGCCGTCCGTAGACAGTTTAAAGTCATATTTCATTTCAAGCATGGCAAACAGCTTATGCATAACCGTAACGGCAAGCTCCCGAATATCAATCGAGCCGATAAAAGCAAGCACCTTTGCCTGTTCTCCCTCCGGTACACGATATACTCTCATTGATGCCGTCAAAAAGCGGCTGAGCTTGCGCTCCAACGGGAAATGAATATCACATTTGCGAGCCATATAGTTACGCATAAGTCCTGCCGTGCCGATTTCCATTTCGTAAAAGTCACTTTCGCTGTAATCGGGAAAATTTGCTCCGAAAATCTGCTTTAATTCCGCCGTGGTGTGCAGATAGATGAATTCCGCCGTGTCGGGCTGAGAATATGCTTCAATATAGATTTCTCGCAGGTTCTCGTTAAGCTCCGTTAGCGTGAGCTGAAGAGACGTTTCCACCGCATAGGCGTATACGGGCGGCAGCTTTTTGTCCGCAATGCTCCTCGCCACGTCAAATTGACCGCCGAACATCGATTCGGTTAAATCCAGCAAGATTTTATCCTTGGTCGGAAACAGATTTAAATAGCTGCCCCTTGCGACGCCTGCTTCCTCGACTATTCGACTGACGGAGGTGCTTTTATAGCCCTCCTCCAAAAACAACCGAACGCACGCCGTTAAGATTTTTCTTTTTGTTTCACTGCTGTTTCTACGCAAATATATCACCTGTTTATAATATTATTAGTATGCATACCAATAATATCATATAGCATACAAAAAAGCAAGATAATGTTGATTATTAGCCCGTTATGAGTAGGTTTTGCTTAAAATAAGCGGTTTTTCATATAATAATGCACTTAACCCCTCGGATAATGCAGACGCATATCCGAGGGGTTAATCTGTTTCTGTATCAAAATATATTGTTTTGAGGTGCTTTACGAGGGCTCAGCTGCTTGATTATATAAAATAAGATGCGGGAGATTTAGCGTTATTCGCATTCGCATATACTTTTTCTTGTGTGCAAAATCGAAGAGGGCGTTACCGAAAATTCGTCAAGCCCCCATTTGCAAAGCAAGGGAATAAGACGTGTATCGGCTGCCGCTTCTCCGCACATTCCGACGGGGATGCCTGCCTTTTTGGCGTTTTTGATCGTCGTTTCGATAAGGCGCAGAACCGCAGGCTGAATCGGGTCATACAGCTTTGAAACAGCGGCGTTTCCTCTGTCAACAGCCATGGTGTAGCCCGTCAGGTCGTTTGTGCCGATGGAAAAGAAATCAACCTCTTTTGCAAGCAAATCGGAAATTATTGCCGCCGACGGAGTTTCTATCATAACGCCCACGGGAATGTCGGCGAATTTAAGACCCTCATTTTTAAGCTCATCTTTGCATTCTTCGATAAGGGCTTTTGCTCTGCGAACCTCGTCAAGTGTCGTTACAAGCGGAAGCATAACCTTTATGTTTCCGAAAACCGCTGCGCGGAGAATTGCACGAAGCTGAATTTTGAAAATTTTGGGGTTGTCAAGGCAGTATCTTATCGCGCGGTGTCCGAGAAACGGGTTGTCCTCTTTTTCGATTTTAAGGTAATCTATCGCTTTATCTCCGCCTATATCGAGTGTGCGAATGATAACCTCCTTGCCGTCCGTTATCTTTGCGACGGTTGAATATGCTTCGTACTGCTCCTGCTCCGTGGGAAGAGAGGCTCTGTCCATAAACAGAAATTCCGTTCTGAAGAGGCCTATGCCCTCGCCGCCGTTTTGCAATACGTTCTGTGCGTCCTCAGCCTTGCCGATGTTTCCGTACACATGCTTTTTTACGCCGGATTTTGTAACGGTTTCTTTTGAGAAGTATTCGTTGAGGCTTTCTTTTTCCTTCAGATATGCCGCCTGCTTGGATCTGTATTCTTCAAGCTCTTCATCTGTGGGGTCGGTAAATACTTTTCCCTTGAAGCCGTCTGCAATAATCATATCGCCGTCCGAGATCTTTTCAACCGCATTGACGACCGACAAAACGGCGGGTATGCCCATGGCACGGGCGAGTATTGCGCTGTGACTCGTAACGCCGCCGACCTCGGTGATAATTGCGGAAACATTTTCCCTGTTTATTTGTGACGTCATGGACGGGGTGAAATCCTTGGCGATGAGAACAGAGCCCTTCGGTACGGATGAAATATCCACACTTTTTACACCCAGAAGAATGCGCAAAAGGCTGTCTCTTATATCCTTTACATCCGAGGCGCGTTGGCGCGTAAGCTCGTCGTCAACGCCGGAGAACATATTGATAAACATTGTGCATATGCTGTCAACCGCCGCTTCGGCAACAGAGCCGTTGTCGATTGCTTCTTCCATCTGTGCGAGCATAAACGGGTCCTCAAGCATAACAAGATGTCCCTCGAGTATCTCCGCCTCTTTATTTCCGGCGGCCTTTTTAAGCTCCGCCACAAGTGATTTTGTTTCGTCGGAAAAGTCGGCGACTGCCGAGTGCAGACGCTTTTTTTGATGATCCGAATCGGTAAATTTTACGGATGAATAGTCAAGGTTTGTGTCCCTTATAACAACGGCCTTGCCGATTCCGAAGCCTTGAGATGCGCCGATTCCTTTAAGCATTAAACCCACCCTTTCATTAAGCCGCGGCAATATTATTCTTCGCCGAAGCCCGATGTGATAAGCTCTTCGGCTTTTTTGAGCATTTCGTTTTCGTCTGCACCGCTGCACTCTACGGTGATTTCGCTTCCGCATTTGATGCAGCCTGCCATTATATTCATAATGCTCTTGCCGTTGATTCTTTTACCTCCGAAAACAATGTCAACCTCCGAAGAGAATTTAGACATTTCCGTTACAAAGGTGTTTGCCGGACGCATATGAAGTCCCATTTTATTAGTGATTGTAAAAGTTTTCTGTACCATAATAATTCTCCTTATGTTTAATACCTGCCGAGAGGATGATGCCCCTCGGCACGGTTTCTGATTGTTTGTTATACGGATTCTTTACGATTCTTTTTAAGAAGACCGAGCATCAGCGCTCCGACAACCGAGCCTGCAATAAGGGCTACGATATAGAGAAGCGGATGGTCACATACTATAAATGTGAAGATTCCGCCGTGAGGTGCGGGGCATGTAACGTTGAACAGTGATGTAAGAGCACCTGCGACAGCAGAGCCTACTAAACATGAGGGGATAACTCTGACCGGGTCGGAAGCGGCGTAGGGGATAGCACCCTCCGTAATGAAGCACAGACCCATAAGATAGTTTACGGGGCCTGATTTGAGTTCTTCCGATGTCCACTTCTTCTTGTTGAAGGTTGTCGAAAGTGCGATTGCAATCGGGGGAACCATACCGCCTATCATAACAGCCGCCATAATCCATGTGTTGCCGTCGGCTATTGCAGCCGTGCCGAAAACATAAGCCGCCTTGTTGAACGGGCCGCCCATATCCGTTGCCATCATTGCCGCAAGTACTATGGAAAGGAGTATTTTGCTTGTATCGCCGAGCGACGAGAGGAACGAGGAAAGACCGGAGTTGACAACGCCTATAACGGGGTTTATAAGACACATAAGAAGGCCCATGATAAGCGTGCCGAAAAGAGGATAGATAAATACGGGCTTTATTCCGTCCATTGATTTCGGAAGCCAAGAAAATGCCTTTTTGAGGAGATTTACAATAATACCGGCAAGGAAGCCTGCAAGCAGAGCACCGAGGAAGCCCGACACCGCTTTGTCGTCTCCGGTAAGGCTTTGGTTTTCAATCAGCGAGCTGAAGGTGTAACCGTTTGCCGCAAATACGCCGCCTATCATACCTGGCAAAAGACCCGGTCTGTCGGCAACGGACGATGCGATATAAGCCGAAAGAATGGGGAGCATAAGCGCAAATGCCGCTTTGCCTATCCAGAACACAACTGCCGCAACGGGACTTGTGAAGCCGAAGGTTCCGCCGACATCGGCATTGCCTGCAAGCGTATCGAACAGGAAGCCGAGAGCTATGAGAACTCCGCCGCCGACAACGAACGGGAGCATATGCGAAACACCGTTCATGAGATGCTTATAAAGTTTGTGCCAGCCGTTTTCCTTTTCGTCGTCATCAATAGGTTGCTTTTCACTTTCGTCGGCGTGATATATCGCGGCTTTTCCGTCAACGATTCTTTTGATAAGCTCCTCGGGCTTGTTTATTCCGTTTGAAACCGAGGTCTTTACAACGGGCTTGCCGTCGAAACGTGCCATTTCGACGTTTTTATCTGCGGCAATGATTATTCCGTCACATTCTTCGATTTCCTTTTTTGTGAGCACGTTTTTAGCACCGCCGGAGCCGTTGGTTTCGGCTTTGAGCGGATAGCCTAATTTTTCGCCCGCTTTTTCAAGTGCCTCTGCCGCCATATAGGTATGCGCTATACCCGTCGGACAGGCTGTAACTGCGAGTATTCTGTAACCCTTCGGCTTTACTTCGGGTTTTACCGCTTCCTCGGGGTATTTCTCCGCTTCCTTTTTGTCGATTATTTCTAAAAATTCGTCCGTTGTTTTTGCGCCCCGTAGAGCCGCGCAAAATTCCGGTTCCATAAGCATTACCATAAGACGGGAGAGTATTTCGAGATGTAAATCTCCGTCAACGGGAGCGGCAATCATAAACAAAATGTCCGAGGGCTTGGAGTCGGGAGCACCGTAATCAACGCCGTTCGGAACCGTTATCGCCGAAAGACCGGGAGTCTTTACGCTGTCCGATTTTGCGTGCGGAACGGCAATTCCTTCTCCGATTGCGGTCGAGCCCTGAGCCTCTCTTGCAAGGATAGCCTCCTTGTACGCCGCCTTGTCAGCAAGATTTCCTGCCTTTTCGTGCAGGGAAATCAGCTTGTCGATTGCCTCTTCCTTGTCGGTGAGAGAAACATTAAGAGCAATCGCATCCTTTTTTAATAAGTCGATGATTTTCATAAGTATTCCTCCTTATTTATACTCCGCGTTAAAGACGCGTTCAATTTCTTCACGGGTTGCAAGCTTTTCGGAAAAGGCCGTTGCGTTTCCGCACGCCGAGCCGAGTCTTAAAGCGTAGGAATAGTCGGCGGTCTTGATATATCCTGCCGTAAAGCCTGCTACCATACTGTCTCCGCAACCGACGGAGTTTATGAGCTTGCCCTTTGCGTTGCCTATTTTGTGGACGCATCCGTTTTCGTCCGTAAGCATTGCGCCGTCCTTTGCCATTGAAACAAGCACGTTTTTAGCACCCATTTCCTGAAGCTTTTTCGAATATTTCACAATGTCGTCATCACTCTTTATCTGGACCGAGAACAGGTCGCCGAGCTCGTGATGATTCGGCTTTATTAAAAACGGTCTGTATTTGAGCACGTTTTTGAGCAAATCGCCCGTTGCGTCAACCACGCAGTTTATATTTCTGTCACCGACTCTCTCAAGTATTCGCTCGTAAATGTCATCGGGGAGGGTATTCGGGATAGAGCCTGCGAGGATAAGATAATCTCCGCTCTTTATGCCGTCAAGCTTTCTTAAAAAGCTCTGCATATCCTCTTTTGTGATTTCGGGGCCGCAGGCGTTCAAATCAATTTCCTTGTCGGCCTTGATTTTGACGTTTATTCTCGTATCGCCGTTTTTAAGATAATTAAAGTCGCAGTTGATACTGTCGTTTTTGAGCATTTCTTCAAGCTTTTTTCCGGTAAAGCCTCCGAGAAAGCCGAGTGCCGTGTTGGGAATTCCGAGCTGTGTGAGTATGACCGACACGTTGATGCCTTTTCCGCCGTAATAGATTTCTTCACCGTCCGTGCGGTTTATGTCGTCGGTTCTGAGAGCTTTGAGCTTCATCACATAGTCGAGAGCCGGATTCAGAGTAACGGTGTAAACCATTAAGCAGTTACCTCCTTCACTACCGTTTTTGATTTAAGCTGTTCGTCATCGCATTTGTCGCAGACTATACACGCCGCCGCAACCGGTGAAAATGATACCGCCGAAACTTTTCCGAACTTTGTGTGGTCGCAAAGCACATAGGTTACAAAGCTTCGCTCTATGGCAACGGCTTTTAGCATTGCCTCCTCGGTATCCGGGGTTGTAAAGCCCTGCTTTTCGCTGACTCCGTTTGTTCCGATGAACGCTTTTGAAAAGTTATATTTCTGAAGATTTGAAGCGGCTACTAAGCCTATGATTGCCTCGGTTGAGCTTTTTAATTCACCGCCGATAACAAAAACCTTGCAGCCATTGGCCGTCAGCTCCTTTGCATGGGCGATTCCGTTGGTTACAAAGGTTGCTTTGGAAGAGGTTATATATTTCGTCATAAGAAAGGTGGTCGTGCCTGCGTCGATAAAAACGAAATCATCATCATTTATCTGCGATGCGGCATATTTTGCTATTGCTTCCTTTTCGTTTATGTTCATCAGCGATTTTTTGTCGAAATCCTCCTCGTTGTGGAGAAATTCCTGCCCGAGAACAGTCGCTCCGCCGTGAACCTTGTTTATTTTTCCGAGCTGGGAAAGAGCCAAAAGGTCACGCCTTATCGTAGATTCGCTTGTTTCGAATTTTTCGGCAAGCTTTGAAACGGTAACCGAGCCGTTCTGACGCAGAATTTCAAGTATCTGCGCTCTTCTGTCGGTTGTAAGCATATTCACACCTCCGATATCTCTGTTGTGCCTTAATTATACAAAAACGTTCAAATGCAGTCAATATCGCGCAATAAAATTCAGCGTTTGTGCTTATAGTGTGCCCGTTTTGTTATCTAATATGCAATATTATTGAACCGTAAATGCGCACTTTTGCTCGTTTTAAATTTTTCAATCATAAAAATACGCATCGGATAACATAAAAAAATCCGCCCGAAAGGCGGACGACATCAGTCATAAATTCCGTTAGCAGACGGAAAAACAGCCAATGAAAAACTGCGTTTTTTTCGTTTTTCTCGTTTTTGACAAAAATAAAAAACCGAAAGCCCTTGAAAACAAAGGCTTTCGGCATTGCTTGTGTCTGTGTGGTACAGAAAAGATGTTTTTATGTTTTTTGTGGAT
>ULZP01004567.1_pt1 | contig 35401 bp, 50 predicted proteins | sample 1963281 | NCBI WGS metagenome assembly ULZP01 (sample SAMEA4835894, study PRJEB28245) | human gut metagenome | biome: gut microbiome; material: fecal sample | place: Denmark | collected 2008
CCTGTAGCTGAGGAAGCACCACAATCTCCTGTAGCATCCTGCATTGTGACGGTTTTGGATTTGGTGAAATCTATTGCAGCCTGAACGAGTCCAGCTATGCTTAATTTTGCACCAATTTTAATCTTAGTTGATGCAATTTTTGAATCTCTACTACCAGAATCGGATGAAAATTCGCCTGTCTGCTCAACTTCATGATATACACTTGTACTTGGTGGATAATAACCTAAACAATCTAAAGGGTGTTCACATGCATGAAATCCTTCATTACAAACAACAGCTTTACTTGTTTCATATTCTTTGCCTTCTTTATACTGAAAGTCTCTGCAAGTCATATCTTTATTAAAACCTTTGTAACTTTTAACTACTTTTGACATTATGTATTCTCCTTTATGCTTCTAATATTTTTAACCACAATTGTGGGTTTTGGGACTTTCTTTCTTTTGAGAATCATCGTCATTCTGCGATGCTCAATTATGGTATCTTTGATGTTTATGTATATCATATTTGCAATGAATGGAATGAACAAAATCAATAATTCGCCACCGAGCATTTCTGATTTTCGTTCATTCACTGCTCCTAATCGAGCAGTGATAAACAATGGAATCGTAACAGAAATCGATATTGCACTTATCCAGAATCGCATTCTATGTAGTTCAGCTTTTAACTTCTTCATTGGGTTCTTTCCTTTCTTTTTTTTGGACGGACTCAGTACATAATAGACAACCACTTGCTTTGGTGACGCTTATCCGTCATGCGTCAAGGAGGTTACAAAATGAGTTTGTGCCGATTGCACTCACTTGCAAATGGTGGACTGTCAGGGAGTCGAACCCTGTACCCGCAAATTATGAGTTTGCCGCTCTAACCTGTTGAGCTAACAGTCCATATGGTGACACAGAAGAGATTTGAACTCTCACTGTACAGATTTTAGGTCTGCTGTCTCTGCCGTTGGACTACTGTGTCATATCCGGTATTGTGTAGATTGAAGGCTGACGGAACAACAGTCAAGGGACACAGCCATTCCATTCAACGCCAAACTGAGTAACTGATCAGTATAAAGTCTTTCTACAATAACAGTAGATTTTTATTTTGAACCGCAAGGTTATAAAGCTACACAATACCGTTTGGCTGAGCAGGTGGGAATTGAACCCACGATACTGGAGTCAAAGTCCAGTGCCTTAACCGCTTGGCGACTGCTCAATATATAAAACCGTAAGCAAAAGAATTTCTGAAAAACTTACGGTTGATTTTCACAACTAATAAACCAAAAAGGAGATAAATTAAATATATATAAAATCAGACTTCCAAGCCAACACCATATTTTTCAACAAAATCATCAATCTCCTTTTGTTGAATATTAATATAGGCAGCCGTTATTTTTTGGCTGGAATGACCAAGAAATTCTGATGTAATTTGAAGTTCTTTAACATCCGTTGTATGATCTACAACATTTCGGGCAATTGTCTTTCGTAAGCTATGTGTTCCATAATGTTTACAAAACATTTGTGGATTTTTACTATGCAGTTTTTTTGTTAATCTCTGAATGACTTTTCTCATTCCATCCACTGTATTTGGTTCATCTGGAGTAAAGCACTTAGGAAACAGCCAATCTGACATTTTTAATTTACAATTTCCATGAAGTTGATTATATTTTCCTAATTCACGGAAATAATATTGTAAAGCTGATTTAGCAAAAGAGTTAATTTTCACATGAGCATATTTCTTAGTTTTTTGCTCATGTAAATTAATGTATTCCCCAACACTTATCCCATTAGAACTGATTTGCAAAACATCTCCAACCTTTAAACTTACAATATCACCTGCTCTTCGAGCTGTATTTACACTCAATACTATATAAAGATAATTTCTCAAACTGTTTATATAATATTTTGAAGGTTTTAAAAGCTCTTCAAGCATGAGCCTTACTTCATTGGGCGTGAAAGCATCAGTGCTTTTATCAGTAATTTTCTTTGTACCTAAATAATTATTGTCTACTTCAATACAATCAATTAAATTTTCGTTATCGTTAAAATGTAATTCATCCTCATTGTCCATTTGTTCAAGATAACGATTTATTTCAACAACATTATCAAGATAACTTTCCCCGCTTATTCCAGTATTATCATTTGTAACAATGTTAATATCGGGAACATATTGCTCCTTGAATCCAATCAAAGCCAATTGCTGACTCATATATTTTCACTCCTTATTATATGTTCCATTTCTTATTTTAAAAATTACAAGTGACGGTCATTGATATGTATTTTTTTGGCTACTAATCTTGTAGCCAAAAAAATATATAAATTAATCATAAATTAAAGTATGTTCGCCATTGTTTATATCTATTAATCATCTTTCCTTTATCAAAGTCATTTCTTGGTTCAGGAAATCCAAAACTTAATAAAACTTTTGTATTAACTTGTTTGGGTGTAACAGATAAAAATATAAAATTATCGTTAGCTTTATCATATTTGTAACATCGTTGATAAATGCCCGACCAACGAAACTGATAAGAATTAATACCACAATTTTTCCAAAGATTACGAATAAGAACCGTATCCAATTTTGGATATAACCTAAATATTTCAGCTAACATATCCGGAACTGCAAATGCAATGTTTTCAAAATTGACAATATTATTATTAGTACCCAAATGTTTAACAGAACAATCTGCCTCTTTTGCAGTTACATTTGCCCCATTAAAGTATAATAAAGCAAATATCATAGTTAAATCTCGATGAATCTTACTTTTGAAATATTTACTCCAATCCTCAGATATAATACTGTAGGTTGTCCATTTCAGTGTTGGGATAACAGTCGGTACAAATACATCAGCCTTAAAGTCAATTATCAATTTTGGAATTGGTCGTTTTAACACTTTAAAATATTCCATAATTAATAATTTATTTCTTACAATATCTTCTGTATATTTTTCATCTTGTATCTTGGATAACACATCATATTCATTCCAACACCATATAGGGGATTTATCACAACATTCTTTGTCAGATATATCTTTCAATTTATATAACATTCTATGAATAACATATGCTGTATCTAAGTATAAAGAATGATACTCCTTTGTTTTTGCTTGACAATTTAAAATATTCTCTAATACTTGAATTTTTCCTTTTTGATCAAACAATATTTCTTCAATAATTGATTGACCTTTACGGTCATTATCACACATTCCCATTAACAAACAGCCTTTCACGATTATTAATACATATTATACCAATATGTAAGGCAACTTGTCAAATACAAAATAGAAAGGTAAATCAATTATTTATCAAGCAACTATCTATCACCTATGAAGATTGCTGTATAGATGTACAAAACAATTTAATCCCATCATGTTAATGGCACAAAGGCGAGCGTCTTTTAATTCACTCTCAGTCAGTTGACCAATCTTATATCCTAATTGATTTTGATTAATTGTAGTAATCTGTTCCCCTAAGATTATCGACTCACTTCTCAAACCATTTATGTCATTTGGTTTTATTTTCATATGCGTAGGTAAATCTTTTTTATGTTTAGAAGTCAACGGCATAACCGTAACAATGCCACTATAATAATTACCGATATCGTTGCTAACAACAACCACTGGTCTTAATCCTGTTTGCAGAGAGCCTTGACCACTTAAATTTGCGAAATATACATCTCCGCACTTAATATTCTTTACACTAACATTTTCTGCGACTCTCATCGCCAATCTCCTTCCACAATAAATTTTGTATGTTTTCATTTGGAATAAACAATATTATATAGGCAGTCTAAATTTTGACCGTCATTTATTCAGATTTCTTAATCTTTCATTGTTTATGTACTAATAATACCACTATCAAGTATTGTTGTCAACACTTTTTTTAAAAAAAATAGAAAATTTTTCAAAATCACTTAAATTACTTTTATGCACTTCCATTTTAGCTTTTAAACTTGCTTTCTGCACATCTTGAAACATTCTTAATTTATTTTCTATAATATAAAAACAATAAGATACATAAATTATACAATCTTCGTTGTCAGGTTCAGTTGGCAGGTAACCTATTACATATGCTTTTCTTTCCGTTCCCTTTACCGTACAAACAAATTGACGACATTTAATATACTTGCAAGCCATCTGATATTCTTCTTTCGGTATGAAATCGCTAAGTGGGTATTCTCTTATGTATGTCAAGTTCTCAAAATCATAACTGCAATAATCACTAAAACATAAATCAACCAAGTTTGTAAATGTTTCATCATTACATTTGAGTGACTGGTCTAAACATTTACACCTACAATCCATTTCAAGATTGTTGCTTATTTGTGGCTTGTAAGTTCTATTTCTGGGCATTATGATACCGTTATCGAGGTAAATGCTCCAGTTCCAACATTCATTGAATAAGTTAATTGTGTTGTTCATTATACCCGCTTCCTTTTATTTAAAAAATAGAACACTTGTTCGATTACTTAATTTAATTATAATCAAAAAATTCTATATTGTCAATGAGTAAACCAACATTTATCAATCAAATCTTTGGCTCATCATCATTTCTGTTTTTAATATATTGATTTAAATATTGTTTATTATTTTTTTTGATCTTATGGTTTGCATAATTTTCTTTACTCTTTTCCCACAGAATTAAGATAATAAACCCTATAATACACACTAAAGTTATCATGATTCATCACCATATTTATATTAGGTTTAATTCTTTAGTTAAGCGTAAAGCTATTACTGACTTAAAATTTCTTACAGGTACAGATACAGTATTCATTCCATTACCATATATTGCATGATTACCATTCTGCCTAAGAAAACTATACCCATTATTCCTTAACTTTCTTAAAAAGGCTCTTTCACTTACCTGCTTCAATTATACATTTCCTCCAATTCTTGAATAGTCGATGACAAATCATCAAGTAAATCCTCAAAGTTATCATAGGACTCACAGTTCTCTTCATATCTTTCTGAGTTTTGCAAATTTTCAGGAACAGAATCTAAATACTCTTCTTCTTCAGAAAGAATGTTTTCTAACTTGCCAATACATATATTAATAGAATCTATTTCTACCTTAATTTTCTTTCTTCTTAAATTGTTCATATATATTCATTCACCTTTCACTATTATTGTACAAAATTTTCCTATCCAAATTCAACCCACAAAATATGGAAATAACATTGACAAAATTCTCCAAATAGTATATTATTATGTTAGGCTTTGGAAATGGGTAGGCTAACGCTGACCATCTTTCGATAGCTTACTTGGTATAGACATCACCAGATTTTCGCAGGTCGGAGTGATGTCTATTTTTTTCTGTATAAAACCTTTGTTTTATATTTCTTCCGGTACATAATGTTCGTACCGCAGTCTATTTAACAATTCTTCAAGCGTAATTGACAGAGCATATTCTTTGTCTGTCATACCGCCTATAATAGATTTTTTAAAACTAAATCTACTCACTATCTGTATGTCAGGCGAATTTGCAACAGAGCGAAACGAAATAATAACATAACATCTCAAATCTTTACCATAGAGCCGAATGTCATTTTCTACTCTTTCTATCATCTCGGTATGATTAACTTCAATGGGTTTATCGTTATTGTCAAACCACGGCATTTAATACCCTCCTTATTACTGTCTGAGCATAAGCGTCAGTTTTAGCTTTCTCGTCAACATATTCCACCTCGGAATTAGCAAGATTGATTTTGGCAATTACTTTACCCTCTTCGTTGGAACTTGTTGTTCTCCAAGCGTCAATATACATTATATTTTTATCATAATCAATAAAGTTGCTTCTAATTTCTCTATATTTACTTTGCATAAAGCTACATTCCTCCTTATTTAAGATAATTTTTTAAAAAAGTATTGACTTTTTTAAAATTGCGATGTATTATAATGTTGTGTAAGGTTTTGTTATTTACTTACGCAAGCATAAACTATTAGTTTTTTAAGCGGAAAAGACTCAGTCAAAAGCTGAGTCTTTTCTGTTATACAAAAAAAGCTTGACTGTAAACTGAAAAAGTAGTATCATATAAGTGCGGAAGTTTGTTTTTTAATTTCTACTATGGTAGATTAGTTTTTTTATCCTTTCTTCCGTACCTCGCACACTGTATAACAGTGTGCGTTTTTTTTATTGTCAACACACTAATACTTTGGGATTCACTTATTATAAAGCAACATTACCGCCTTTAAACTGTATTCTTGTCCTGTTTTTGTACTGCATTACCTTGTATTCAGGATAATCTGATTGATGACTTAAACAATCTCTTTATTTGGATTTGGTGTCTTTGTCTATGCCTTTCATATAACCATCAATCCACACTACCTGTCCTGTCTGATATCTTCTGAAATGTCCTCTAACTTGGAATACACCTTCAGGACTGCGATGATGACCGACCGATGTAGCATAAAGCTGATTCTTAAACGGTCTGAATACGATAGTCTTATCTTGATTATCGTTTTTACCAATAGCGGAAAACTCTCGTTTATCTCGATCAAGATAATTGCCATACCATAGGAAAGCATTAGCGTTGATATATGAATCAATCATGTATTCTATTGCCTCAAGACAGTCATCAAGCATTTGTTGACTGTCAATATTGCGTTCAACAATTTGGTAATCTATCTTTAAATCGCAATCGCTTTGTTCAGGTGATTTGTGAAACAATCCTTTGGCAATTTGTGTCTTATTGTATTTTAAAGAGAATTTTTGTTTTGGGATATTATTCTTAACACAAGCCGTAACATACAGTATGTATTCGGGACATTCTTTGATTATTACTGCACATTTCTCAAAATACGGTTTCGCAGACATAACCTTGTCCATAATGTTGCGATTCCATTGTTGAAAGTATGCGTAAGTGTTTTCGTCAATACAAATTAGATTCATAAGGTTGGATTCAACATCCTTTCAATCTTACTCTTCATCACTTATAGAGAATTTCATAAAAATCTTCTGTATAGGTGCCGTCAGCCTTATCTTGCTCTTCGTACTTTTCAAGTGCCTTGACTGCATCTTCGTGAGTGTCGAAAGAGTCAATTAACTCTTTTGTTCCTGCGTAAGCAATCCAATATCTTGGCGGATTCTCACTAAGAATAATAACCAAGATTTGAGCATTCTTGTCACCGAACCAGTCTTCAAAATCTGCGGTAACATCACCATTGGCAATGACGGTCATACCGTACTCTTCCTCATCCATAAGTTCTTCATACACAACTTCTTCATTTTCATTGTACTGGTCATTCTCTATATCGTCAGATGTATAAATGAAATCACTGTGAACACGGTGTGTGAAGTCTGTAAATCTGTAGATTTCGCATTCAACATATTGTCCTTTGTAATGTTCTTTAACTTCTTTGATTGTCATAATGTTTTCTCCTTTTTGTTGTTTCTTTGTTTTTTGCAATTAATAATAATTTATCAATGATTAAATTTTCAATCCAACGAGACAGTACCCTTTTTCCACTCTCCAAACTTTCAATTGTCTGCTGTCTCATTCCAAAAATTTCAGACATTTCTTCTTGCGTTAATTTCGCACACAAACGAGCTTCTTTTATCGTTATTCGTTTAGAAGGTACAAAAATTTCATCAATAGATACAGGAAGATTGAATTTAAAAAGTGTTGAAACTCTATATGCCGAATCTAATGAAGGTATTTTCTTATGATTATAATAACAAAATGCAGTCGAATGAGAAATACCATATTTTTTCTCAACTTGCATATAAGTCTCATTAAGTGTATCAAATGCCTGACGAAAAGCAAAATAAAATTTATGTTCAATATCTTTTTGGAATTGAACTCTTTCATCAACACTAACAAAGCGTCTCCCGTGTAACACTGTCAAAATTACTATCGCCATACTATAAGACATTTTTTTATTATTACTACTTTCTACGAAATAAAACCCCATTGTTGAAGGATAGTATTGACTTCTCTTGGCTATCTCGTAATAAGTTAAGTATTGTTCTTTTATTTTTGTTTTGCAATACTGAACAAAAATATCACTCACGAGCAATTTATTATTTTCTTTGTTCATATAATCACCACACTGTCTTGTTTTAGAAAATAAGAATTTTATTCATTATGTTTGTCATACCAAGCGGATTTGTTGGTCAGGTAAAGCACAAAATCTTCATCTTTATACAAGTCCGATAAAGTATCTTCATACTCTTTGTCGTTACACCAATAAATTCTCCAGTACACACATTCTGGAAAATCCTCAGAAAATTTATTTGGACAATCTTCATATGACCAATAAAAATTACAGGAATTTAATTCGCAAGCTAAGGCAAAATATCCAGAACCATCTTGCAATGTATAAGTTCCTTCGTCACAACAATAGTCGTTATTATATAACTTATATGTAGGTTGCTCATAAGAAACCTTAACACTGCTCATAACATTAAGCATAGTCTTATAGTCTGACACTACTTCAATAATGTTTGATGCTACACATTTGTCAGTACACAACTGATACGAACTGTGTGTTTGAGCAACAACATCATTGGTTCTAAATCTAATATATAAATGTTCGTTATCTTGATTCATTTCTTCAAACGCTTCATTAAAAAATTTATTCCGCCACACTTTATCAGTTGATGCTTTATAATAGTTGATGATATAATAATTAACAAACTTCCCGGAAGTAATATCTTTGATAGCAATGATTTCAGAGCTTGGTAACACTTCAAAATTAGTGTTACAAATTAACCCACTATCATCAAGTTGCAACCGTATTACCTCATAGTTTTTGTCATATCTTTTCATAAATATCCCCACTATGTGTTTTCTCCTTTTTGTTTTTTTATTTTGCGTTTGCCTATCGGGATTACCCAACCCGAAGGTCGGTCACTCTGCGATTAAGCGATAATTTCAACGCCCCTTACATCAGAAAAAGTTACACTTGGATTCTTCGTGCCAAGCGTGTATTCATCACTTTCATCATCTTTAAATATTACTTCTGCAAGACCAATGCACTCATTAAATTCGTTGTAAGTGGCGACCACCTCATATATTCCGCTTCCATCTTCGAGCCACGCTCCTTTTTTAAGATTCTCGAAGTCATTAAATGTTCTGATTTTCATAGTGTTTACTCCTTATTTAAAAAATCAGCAATTAAGCCATATTCTTCTTCGCAAAAATCAGATATCAACCGTTTTGCATCTTCAATGGTACATTTTCTCATTTTGTATTCTCCATTATTATATCATAATATCAACAATATTTCAAGTGAAACTCGCTAATATTTTATTATTTTCCACAATGTTAAGCCAATCTATCGGTTCTTTTGTTCTCCTGTCTGTGAGTAAACCTTTTCTCAATAAAGGTAACAGCGTATTGAGATGAGTTTTGGCTTCGATATATGTTTCAAACAATCCGTAGGGCACATATGTGTCAGCATCTTTATTATAGCCTTCAACACTAAACATGCTCTCTATCTCATTCACTTTACGTACCTCTTTCCCATTTATATTCATTAACTTTAACTGTCAAATTCTGCCAACCTAAACAGTTTGATATAATAATCTGCCGACCTTGTTTGTCATAGAAACAACCTACATAGTTTTCTCTCACTTCTGGTGCCAGTTTAATAATCTTATTAGCTGCACTTGTAGCACGTCTTAATTCTGTTTTGGTCATGTTTATAGTTTACACACTCCTTTTCAATTCTTTAATCACTCTCTCCAACATTCGTAGGCTTGTCTTGCGGCGGTTTCGTTGATTTCATAACATTTCATTTTATTACACTCCCCCTTTGTCCACAATTTGATTGATAACATTTTTGCACTCTGCAACAATTTCTTCTGTTGTCCATCGCTTTTCGCATTCTCCGCAAACGCCAAACATATTTATAAAAGGATTCGATGTATAATCACCGTAGTGATCATAATCCCATCCAATATACCATTTACCATTAGCTCTTTCTGTGTCTACAGCAGATAAGCAATCTCTACCGTAAGTTAATCCTCCATGACAGTTAATATCATTTTCATGATAATCTTTGTTTGCCAATGAAGTGTTTGATACATCTACATAAGCACACGGATGTGTTCCATAACTAACAACATAATATTTAAAATTTTTATAAGTGCCTGTTGCAAGAATTTCTCCTTTGTTTTTTCTGTTAGGTGTATATATCATCTGTTTCATTTTATTACCTCCGTTGAAAATTTTCGCCTATAAAGGCTTTTAACTCATTAAAATATCGGTTTTATTTTTAGTCGTCATCTTCTATACATTCATTGTCTAACCATTCATCAAAGCAAGGATAAATCATTCCACCTTTAAATCCTGTATCTTCAAACAAATCAAATGCATCCCAAATATCAATAGTCTTATCGTAAAGACAACCTTTAAACACTGGCTCTTTTGCCTGTAACTCCTCATAACAATCGTTAATTTTACTTAAAAAATCTATTAGAGAATAACCGTGTGCAGCCATCCATTTTAATTGAAAATCATGATACTGTTTTATAATTTCTCCTTGCTTATTTAGTAATGCCTTTACCATTTGTGCGTTACCGCAAAATATGTCCATATACCTTTCAAGATTTTTTCGATAAAAACGTCCTTTGTCCAGACTAATCAAGACATTAACAGCATACTCAAAAATCGACATCTCATCATAACGCCCACACAAAGATGTAAAAATATCTTCGATAGTTCCATATTTATCCAGCATTGAAGAATTGATTACCCGATCAATATCGTTGTATATCTTCTGTATTTTTGATATATCCATACTTTAATCCTCCTTATAAACTATCCTTTATACATTCATTTTTCAAATATTTTTCAATAGTTGTAGATTTCATTCCACCTCTACAAATTCACCGTTTTCGAGCTTATATAAGACATCTTCCTTAATTTCCTCTCCATCAACTTGAACGGCTTTAAAATTAACAATGTTCATATTATCATTTCTTTCAACCAGCACAATTATAGATCCTTTTTTGCCTTTAGCTACACTACCGTTATCACCTACGATTATAGCATCATAACCACCTGCAAGTGTTACACCATTACCACCCACAATCTTAGCACAAGCGCCACCTGCAAGCGTTGCACAGTCACCACCTATGAGTTTAGCATACTTACCACCTGCAAGTTTAGCACAACCTCCTCCTATAAGCTCAGCATAGTTACTACCTACAAGTTTAGCATAACCTCCTCCTATAAGTTTAGCGTTATTGTCACCTGCAAACCTTGTACTTTCCGACACTTCTACCTGAGATTTTATATTCTGATAAGCAACATCAAAACTTGCTTTTATAAATTGCCACAAACTTAATTTTGCACCAATTTTCAACTTTTTTGTACAAAACTTTTTGCCGTCATTTGTTTTAACATCATCAAGTGCTTCAACTTCTGCAAATTCTGTAACATTACCCTCGTTGTCAATAAGAGGATAATAGTCAAGTACCATCAAGCGGATTTTTGCAGAAGTGCATCCCGCTTCTGCAAATTTCTGCGTCTTCTTCTTCAAACACAGTGTTTTCTGCGTACCGTTTACCCCTACAGACTAAACCTTTGTTAAATGCTTTATAGCCTTTCATTATTCATTCTCCTTATTTTCGTCAATGTATTTCTGTACAATCACAAAAATATCATAAATTTTATTTTGACACCATTCCATATCTTCATATACATCTTTCATATCATAAGGTGCTCCATTGCTTCCGTGTCCATCTGAATCTAACCAAAGATATGTTTCATAAGATACATCAAAATTATAGTAATAATCATAAACATTATCACAGAAACATTCAATGTTATTTCCTTTCTCAATTAATAAACGACACTCCTGTCCTTCAAGTGAGAAAAAAGACAACTCCACATAAGCACTTTTGTCATCTTCAGATATTTCTACATCATCGCTTATAAGAATATCAATTAACTTATCTGGTAGTTTATACATAGTTTATTCCTCCTTGTATAGTGTGATTTGTGTACACACACATTGCAGTTCATTTCAATTTCAACTGTATCTTTTGGTATATCAAGTGCTTTGCAAAGTGCAATCCAATCTCTTTCATTTTTAAAATCATCTTTCCATAGCATTAAACTTTTCATATTCAATCGTCCACCTCCTCATTGTCTTCCTGATAAATAAAATCCAATAAGCTGTCCACAGAACAATCGAATAACTCAGCAAAAGCTTCCAGAATAATATTCTCCGCATTCTCATCATTACGATGTCTGTCCAATAAATCGTTGCACACTCCAATAGCGTCATCTACATCAAGACTTATTTTCTCTTTAAATTCACCATAGTCCATTACTTTCTCTCCTTAATTTCTTAATATAATATTATATAAACAAGTTCGAGTTATAATCTCTGTTTGCCGTAATCAAATCATTATTATATAATTAATGCCATCTGAATCCATCTGAACCTTACAGTCTTGTTTCTTAAACCAATTTGCAACTTCTGGTGAGATTGTTCTCCCTACACCTAATTGCACCAAATCGTGCCAAATATATGGTATAGTTTCATATTGTACTAAAGTTAATTTATTTTTTCTCATATCCACAGCATTATCAATTGATTTCCATTTTATAAAGATTGCTTCTGTTTTTTATTAGCTCTATACTTTTTGCCGTCATACCATTTATATAACATTTTTTGCACCTCATTTATGAATATAACTATTAAACAATCTTAAAAGTAATTACTTACAGATACACTTTACGCAACTCCATATCTGATAATCCGATTGTTCCATCAAGAAGATTGCATAACATATTATATTGCTCATTCTCATTAGTAGCATTGTTTGAAACGAAATCAAGAATATTACTAATCAGTCGATAACTCTCACCAGTTATATTGAAATTTTCTTCAATGTACAACAAAAACTCTGATTTATTCATTTATATTTTCTCCTTATCATTTATATTTCTCCTTAAAAGTGCCGTTTTAATCTTCTCTGAATATATATTCAAGTTCTGCATATCCAACCGGAATATCATCTTCAACGGATATTGTGCACCAAGCCCAACCGCCAACTTGATCTTTATTGATGCCATAATAATCTCCACCACCCAAACCGTTGCCTACGGCTGTCAATAACGGCAATGGATGTAAAATCCAATCGTTATTATTACATCTTGCTTTATACTTGTCACAATCGAGATACGCTCCTATTGTATGATTAACAAGATACTTACCATCAAGATACATTTCATCCTGATGTATGCTGTGTTTTTCAACCTCATCTTCCCAAGCAAATTCAAAGAGTGTCTGGTTGATTTCTTTAGAATAATCACCTATCCACGCCACTTTACAGGGATTTTTATATAACAATTTTGCAATTGAAGAAACAAATGGATTATACCACCACGAATGTTCTGTCAATTTTGGCATTGTGTACTTGCCATCAACTCTTTTGTTGTATGTGATTATTGTATTCTTATTCTTAATTACAACATTATAATACTGTCCCATAATTAAATCTCCTGTACATCTACAATTGTTTCAAGCACTTTGTACAATACTCTGTATCCTTCTGGATTATATGATTTTTTAGCTGTTGCTAATAATCCGAGCAAACCATCTGCACATTCCATTATAGTTCGTCTGCTTGGATTATTAAAAGCAATCAAACACAAACTTTCAGCTACATCTTCTGGATAGTGTTTTACTGTAAACATACTTAAATCTCCCTACACATTTTCTTTGCGGTTGGTACGCCATACTCTTGAACAAGATTCCAAAGCACATCCAACCCTTGTATATCTATATGTAAAATTTCAACCAAATCTACAACACCTTGCAACCAAGCTTGTGCTGTTTCGTCTGCAATATTCATAAATTTTCCATATATCTTTTTACCAGCGTCTGACTTTAAAAGAACAGGCAAGCCCTTAAAGCAATATGCGTCAAGTAAAAGCATAATTAAACCTCCTTATACCACCACGGAATACACAATATAATTCTTATAGAATTTTATAAATAACATACACAATATATACTTCTGTTCTCTGAATTAAGAAATGAATTCCGTATTTATTTGTGTAACGGAAATATTTTATTGTTCCGGGACGACTATCCCCACTAAACACAATATAATTACTATGTTCTTCTGTTACGGATTTGCGTTTGGCATTGTTAATGGTTGTAATTCGTTCCATAGTGCGTTCCATAGCGTTAATGCATTTTCTATCGTTATAGCGGAATAAGCTATCTACTAAAATGGTTTCATTATTTGACAAAGTTTCAATAAACTCCTTTTTAGTTATTTGAGTCATAGTTAAACCTCCTTCAGTTCTTCCTCTAACTCGGCAATGTTTTCTTTAATTTCTGCAATATCATTGATTAAAGAATTGTGATCGTCTTTGTAAGATTCTATCCAAATTCTCTCACACTCGATTTCTGAAACATCTTCACAATCGGTGTTGTAATCTTCATCTAAATCTTTTAAGTCATCTTCTAAATCAGCAAGCTCTGATTTAGCTTCTTCGATTTCAGATTCAATCTCCGATTCTGTTCGTAAACCCACCCATTCATAAACCGTTTCTGCGTCAAACCACAATAAATCATTTAACTCTGTTTCATCAATTCCTTCAGGGTAGTTTTCTTCAAGAACACTTTCTAATTCCTCACACTTGCCTTCACGGCGTATTCTGTCAAGAGTATTAACTGCTCCGCTCCAAGCTTCAAATGTATTTAAGTCCAATTCACTATATATGCTCATTTTTTAACACTCCTCTTCGTGCCAATGTAATCCTCTTGCTTCATAAAGAGGCATCCAGTGTGCTTCGTAAAAATCATATCCTGCTCCATCAATGCCAAAGAAATACCCGAACTCTCCTGAGTAAAAAATTCTGAAACCACATTCTGACATTAATTTAATGCCGTCGTAGTCTGACAACCATTCATCATCCAGACCATCGCCAAACGACCACATCGTTCCCCACATCGGCAATAAGTCATACCTTTCAACCTCAAAATCAGAAATACTTAAAGTGATTTCTGTTCCATCATCAAGGTTAATTGTATAATCATTATTATCAATATCGACCACCTCTCCATATGTTTCCGAATCAAAGCAATACACTCTATCGCATACACGAGGCGTTGTAACCTCCTGCCAGTCATCAATATCTATTGACATAAGTTTTGCAATAATACCACTGTCAATAGCATTAAATTCTCTTACCCATTCATGAGCTGCATCCGATTTTGTAATTATTTTCCGTAACATTATAATTCCTCCTTAAACTGTTCTTTCAATTCGTCAACAACTACATTTATCGTATGTCTGAGTACATAACATCTAATCACTACATCAATCTTTTCAAAATCAAGAGTATTACCATATATGTAGTAATTAAAACTATCTCCAAAATTATCAAGAGCTTCAGAAAATAAATCCCAATTAGTATTAATATTTTCTTCAGCTTTTGCTCTGTTCATCGTATAACTTCCAGAACCATTACCTGTAACTGAATCTTCAAAAAACAAATCATCATAAAGCATTTCCTTAAACTTCTCTTCATCATTTCTAAGATTTGTTACAATCTGTTCATTGCTATAGTTATCAAAAATAGCTGTTACAATATCATCGTGTACAGCTTCATAATAATTGTATTTGCTCATCTGTATTTCCTCCTTAATATCAATGGAATGTTAGTTTTATTTACTGCTTTACAAAGTAAAAAGGAATACCAGACTGGTATGGATATAAAGTAAATGAATTATCACCCCATAGCCTCAAAGCGTGACCTCCACCTTGTTTTTTGATAACTGCACGATATTTTCCATTTTTAATACTTTGCTGTTCCTCATAACACATATGGTCAAAATCTGTTTTGAATAGCATATCAATTTGCGCCGGTGAATATCTAAATTTATAATCAATGATTTTCAAAATCAAAGACTTTTCTGTTTCTTTAATATCAACGGTCAATTCATAGCCATCCCATCCGTCCTTATCCGCTTTATATATTCCATGTTGTAACATTTTACATTTCATTGCTCCTTATAATATTACTTTATTTGCTGTAAATCAGTTTGTCGGCTGCTGCGATAAATTCTACTATGGCTTCTCCGCCAATGAGATAATTTCCGCTTTTATTGTAAATATATTCTCTGAATGCTTCCGTGCAAGCATTCACCCTCTGCCACTGATTTTCATTTTCCAAAAGCCATTTGATAATAGCTATTTTCAATTCCTTTGTCATTTTATTTTTCCTCCAATACATAGCCCTGATGGCAATATCCTGTTACTTCTGATAGATAGTCCGATATTTCGTCCTCGTCTGTCATTCCTTCAGGTATATCAATTTCTGTCGGCAATTCTCCGTCATCATCATAATCGGTATCCCATAATATGTTTGTTGCTTTTAACATTGTTTTACCTCCTTAAAATTCTTCTTTTAAAAAGCGTGTTATAAAATGTGACAGTCAATTACTGTCAAAAAGGGATTTTTGCGTAATTCATCAACAATTTTTTCGTATTCTAAATATCGCTGATATTCAGATTCAATTAAAATGTGACCGAACTGCTTTATTTGCATTTCATAAAAATCAGTAACATTGTGAGGATAATATAAATTTATACCGTCAGTATATATGTTTCCTCTGTATTCATTCAAGCCGTTATCAGCTAAAACTTTATGTAGTGAAAACAGTTTTGAGGGCGGTAATTGCATAATTGGTGTTATTCCTCGAATTACACCTTTAGTTTTAAGCGTGTTAGAATTTTTTACAGTCCACGAATTTCTACTGATTTTTATAGAGTCAGTTTTTTCAATTTCTGTAATTTTCATAGTTTTAAACCTCTTTTTTCTTGAATTTTTTGAGTTTTCACCCTATAACATAACTTCATCTTTAAGATTATTTAATATACCCAACAATGCGCAATAAGTGCATCCGTTTTTGTTGTACAAGTCTGTTGTAAATATTTCTGTATAATTATCGTTCTGTATAGCTTGCAACATCTGTCTAAAAAATAATTTGTTAAAATAACGGATGTTGCTACACTCTGATTGTAATTCTGTTTTAACTGTTTTATATAATTGTTCAAATTTTTTTGTTGTCATAATATTTCAGCCTCCGATCATTACAAGAAATTTACAACAATAATAAAAACTTAAATAAGCAGCAGTAAAAACAACAAGAGCGATTGCAAGAAATAAACTTATTTCAAGTGTTACGGCTCTGTTATGTTGTTTTTTTCGGTTTATTATGTATTTTGTGGGCGTTTTCATTGTGTTTTTTTTCCTCCTCTTTAAGTAATAAAAAGCATTAAAAAAAGAAGCTAACACACAAGTTAGCTTCTTTACAAGTTAGATTATTCAATTATTTATTTTCGGTTTTTTTAGCTTCAATTTTTGTCTTTGAAGGCTTTTCAGTTTCTTTTTTCGGTTTATTTTCCTTTTCGGGTTTTATAGTTTTTGCACAACTATTTTTACTCTTGATAACAAATTGTTCATTATTAATTTTTGATTTTACAAGATTAAACAAGTGTTTTTCCATCTTTTTTTCACCTGCAAAAGTGATAAGTCTTTTATTCTCGGCACATTTTGCGCAGCCATCAATAATGTAATGAACATCTTTTTTGCTGACAAGTAAATTGAAATCCGGAAGCATCAGCTTCAGAAGCTCGGCAAGTGCTTTTTGAATTGTGTTGATTGAAACCGAAGAAGGGCGGAACACTGCAAACTCAGAAGTAGCATTAGTATTCGGCACATTTTCAAATTTTTGAATTGTTTTCGCTTCTTGCTGATTTTTTGCAAATCGGAAACAAAGAATGTTAAAAAGCGTTAAAGCAAAATCATATTTTGGATCGGTCAAGTTTTTATATCTTGCTTTAATAGCTGCGAATTCAATAAATTTTGACTTTTCATTAAAGTTAAAATCTTTATCAATTTTAATAAAGCCGTTCATAAATTCATTTTTACAAATAAATTCAATTAGGTTTTTGCGGTCATCTTTAAACCGTGAAACAATTTCATTGATCTTAAAATCAAGATAATAACTATTGAAATCATTGCAGAAGTCAACATTTTCATTAAATAAGTCAAAATCATTGTTTTTTCTTGCGTATGTAAAATTGTTTTTGAGTGCTTTTTTAATGCTCTTAAAATCTTCTTGCGTATGTTCCTGCTGCAAATTTGTTTTTTTATCAAATTCGCAAAAGGGATTAGCTGAATAAGTCAAAATGTTTTCGGTTGTTGTTGTTTCGGTTGCTGCCGTTGTTGTTGTGTTAGTTTTTTTCATTTTTTGTTACCTCCTAAAAAATGAATAATAAAATATATTTATTGTTGTTTTTTCAAAATGATATAATTCACCTGCGGAATTTAATACCATTTCTAAAAACAAAATGAATACAAAAATGTAAAATATGATAGATTTAAAATCTTTTAAAAATTCGCATTCACGAAGTTTTTTAATTTGGAGCTTCAAAAAATTCATTTTGCAGCCCGGAAAAGATTTTTTTGTCTATGTTTTTCAAAGATCTAAAAAATAACTCAAGCACATTAAAAGTAACGGATAAGTTATTTTTTTAATTGATGGGGTAGGGCTGATAGGCTCAACCCTTCAGAAACCGTTTAGATTTTAACGGGGCAAATTGTAAATTTCAGTTTCGCCGTTATATTCAACCGTGATTTGATTTTCAGCAACACCAACATTATCAATTGATAATGATTTTAATATAATTGTTTTTTGGATTAATAATGCAATTATCAAAAAAATTGCAAAACCAATAATTGATAAGATTGTTTTTTTTGCTTTTGTCATTTTTTTAACCTCCTTGATTTACTAAAATAATTATGATATACTTTTAAATAGATTTAAAGGATCTTTTCTCCTTTTGGTCTACGACCATTATATCACAAATTGTGATATTTTTCAAGTGATTTTATATACAATGATATAACAATTTGTGATATTTATTTTATGCAATATGCACAATATTAAAAGGTGATATAATGACAATATTTGATAACAGCAACAACAATAATTCACAGGTTAAAATTTCGGAAGCTCGCAAAAAAGCAAGTGCAAAATATACCAAAAAAACATATAAAACTAAAAGTATTTATATTAAATTAACCGATTTGCAAAAGGTTGAAGAATACTTGCAAAATGTGGGTATGAGCTGTACACAGTTTTTTTATAAAGCGTTAAGGGATAATGGTGTAGATGTATAATTGTTTAGGAAGGCAGGATCAAGAGCCGGCAGGCAGGAAGGAAGATAGACAAGAAAAAGCACAAAAGTGCTTTAACAAATTAAAGTGTTATAAAAAATATAAGTATTTATTTTTAAAAAGTGCATTTATATATAATTATAAATAATATAACTGTATAATCAATGAATACACGAAGTCCTTTAATACTTTAATGCACTAAAGTGTTATAACAAATATAACTGTTTTTGCTCCCACTCCCACGAACTTATAAAATAACTCTTCAAGCTCTTTTTCTAACTGTCCGCATTTTGTTGTTTTACAGACAATTATTAAGTTTTTTAATACCGATGAAGCAAGATAACGCAAGCTGCTGAAACAAATAAGAAACAATTTTCTTTAGATTTTAAGAATTAAAAAAAATGAAAAACTTCCGATATTATCTATCTTTTTTTGATTTTCTTAAAGTTTCAAGTATAATGCAAAAAACAAAAAATACAATAATGTATAATTCAAATTTCATAACGCTAACGCTTTATGCCGTACACTAAACAGCTATATATAGGGGGGTAGTTTACATTCCCTAAACGGTTTTCATCTCCAATAAAGGGCATAGTACACTCATCCAAATATTCGCCACCAAAAATCCAATTATGAATTTTCCCACCTTCCCTATCTCTAAAACTTCCCTATTTTTACTCTTATATTTTTGACCACTTTTTTCCAACCAATTTAAAAATTATTAATACCTTCTAAACTTCTTAAATACCGCATATTTAAGCCATTTTTACTTATTAATCCTACACAACATTATTTTCATATTGACCCACCTTAAACTTCCTTAAAACCTCATTGCTAAGCCATTTTCACGAATTTAACATAGAATTAATAAAAAACGCAATTTTACAAATTATAGCATTTCCAATAATACAATTAATATATTCTTTAGGTTTTAAGCCATTTTTTAAATAATTTATGCTTTCAATAATTTCATAATCTTAATAGATTCAATATTCAAGTTCATTCCAATTCATTTTCTTAAAATACCGTATATCTAAATGCAAAAAAATACTTTATTTTTTTCAACTGCTATTTCTGTAACCATATACAACTTTTAACTTATTACTCTTATTTCCCATTATTGCTTAATAATCATATTAAAAAACAATTTCAATTCTTAGTTTAACCACTCATTTTTGTATGAAGTGGTCTTTTTATTTCTTAAAGATCTAATTAAACAACCACACTAACGCTACAGTAAAATTACAAAAATTATTATGTCAGACAACAAATTGAAAATAAGAGACGAGTAAACTCGGATGTTATTTTCTGTTTGTTGTCGTAAACAGTTGTTGATTGTTTTGCCTTCAGGTGAAACAAGAAATGACTGTTTACCTTTATTGACTTAGCAACAATTATGTGATAAGAAATTTATTTGTTACAATTTACAATAATAAGTATTTCTTATGCTGCTCATAGTCTCTATACGCTCTCAGATCGCAATAAACTCTCTTTTATGTAAAAAAATACCCTAATACACTAATAACTTTGCTTACAATCAATTTCTAAGCCTTTTAGAGCACATTCTGTTTTATTTAATTCTTTAATAATTACTTTTAAAAATACAACATATCTCTATTTTGCTCTATTTTGCCCTGTATTCGATTTTTTTGTTTAGCAATGTAATTATACTATTTTTGTATTTTGGCTTAATACAGGGCAATTTTCGCAAAAATAGAATGAGTTTTGAACGCAAATGCTTATTACATATTGATTTAATATTAATTTCATAATATTTTTTACTTTTTTTACTGAAACTATTGCAATTTTAAAATTATCTGTTATAATATATCTTAGATACATCAGTTACAAGTGACGGTTAAAGATTATTTGTATTTACATGTTCAGGATTAAATAAGCGTTAGCGTTTTAATCCGTTTAAGGTTTAGTTATCGCTAAGCGTTAGCTTAGTGAGAAATAAACCGCAACGCAATCAGCCCCGTAGCGTTAGCTACGGCACAAAAGAATGAATATATCTAACTAATAAGTTTTCTTATTGGTTTGTTTCTTTTTACTTATGTTCACCGTCATTTGTAATTTATGTTTTATTTGACTATTTATTTTATTCTTTTGTTTCTTATTTCTTATTTTCTTAATTTTATTTTGAATTTAAAGAAAGAACCAAAGAAAAGATTTACTTATTACCCCTTTAGGGGTAATAAGTAAATCTAATAATATTAAATTTCTTATATTTATTTCTTATATAATTTATATTATTAAATATATATTATATTATAAATTTATATTATAAATAACAAAAAGGTGTGAGTAAAAAACGAACACCGTATTAATGAACTTTTATTTATAAAAGGTTGTGTGCAAAAAATAGTCGAAAAGTGGTTACATTTTTGTAATAAAAAGGATGATTGAATGGCATATACATATAAAAATGAGTTTGTCAATTTTAAGTTACTTGTAAATCAATCAGTTACTTCTAACATGACAATACCAAAAAACATCATTGATGAATTATTCAAAAATAAAAATGAAAAAGTTTGGTTTGCGTATTATGTTATGAGAGGACTTGGGCGGTTAATTATGTATTCACAAGCAATACATAGTTGGAAACAAGATAAATTTCAGGCAAGCAATCAAAAAAATGGTAATAAGATTATTGCCGATTATTTTAATAACATAAGACTTATTGAAATCAAACGCAGCTTCACTGACTTGACCAAAGACATATTTGAGAATTTTTCATTTTATGTAATTTTTGAAACTTTATTTCCTTTTGTAGATAGAAAGTTTTATAAGTCACTTGAGCAAATCTTTTTTGATGGATTGGAATATTTTATTAAACAAGGTAAGATTGTACGAATTTGTAATCGTAGAATTGGTTATCCGTATTATCGGACTATGTATTGGAACATCACTGTTGATATAAAGCCAATTTACATTACAGATGAGTTTGCAGATGAATTAACAGTTGAGACACTTAACTTACCTAATAATATTTTAAACACTTCTTACTCATTTAAATCTGAATGGTTAAGTCAATGTTTTAAGATTACCGGAGCGAATCCAATGAAGGCATTAAGGATGTCAAGAGTTTTATGTTTCATAATGAATAAAAGAATTAAGCGATATCATAAAAAAATTGCATATTTATCATTTAGGACATTGAGCAACCTTACAGGACTTTGTGAACGAAGTATTAAAAATTATGTAAAAGAATTACGAGATAATAATTCACTCTATTATGACAACTATATTTTGATTGCGAATCCTCTGAAGCAGGTGTGTAAGTATAGCAAAAATTTTTATTGCCTACCTAAAGATAAAGACTATTTAGAGAAAATAGTTGAAAAATATAGAATTAAAAAAATTGAAGCAGAACAAAATACAAAAGTGAAACAACCAATAAATGAAATGATAGAAAATTTTGAATGAGTCTTTTAATACATTATTTGGTATTTAGTGTAATTCACTTTAACGCTTTAGCGTGTTAAAGGGTTTTGTGAAAGGTTGTGATATATTCAATTACTTTTATTTAAACGAAGTTAGTTAGACACCTTTTTCAATTTTGACTAATGGGTAATTTAACTATTGAGACATTAAAAAAACAATTTAGAATGGTCAGAAAGGATTGATTGATAAATGATTATGAAAGGAAAAGTAAAGTTACGAAAAATTTCAATTGCATATGGTACGATGTTTGCGAGGATAATTGTATGAATTGTGAATTTGGTGCGAACATAGAAGTTTTGGCTGAAAGAGAATATCGAGAAAGTCTAAACGAGAGACAGGAATATTACCTTGACATTATTGAAGATTTTAATGACTAATAAAATTTAGTTTTAAAAAATAACATAATGAGATAAGATCTACATAACAACAGAAAGGAATGTATGACATTGAATAATTTAGAAAACAAACAGAATGATTGCCGTAATTATGAAACAGAATCATTTTTAATTGGTGTTGATGGTTCATTTAAAATACATACTGAACCTCCTACATCAAGTGCAATTGAAACAGTGTTTGAAATAATGCGTACTGAGGATAACAAAATCGTTTATAACATAGAGAGACTGTTATACTTTAATTCGGAACAAGAAGAAGCTATATTTTGGAAGAAATGTATTGATAGTTTGATTAATTATGCCGGTAAAGGATTAAACTATAATTTTAAGAGAATCCCTATTATGCCATTTGCCTATTCACAGAATGTGTGTTATGTAATTAACCGATTATTAAAAATCGTAATAGACAACGATAATATGCAAAATCAAACTTTCGATACTGTAGCATCTTTAGCAAATTGTTGCTTAACTATTTTGCAAGATAAACGATATGATACCATTGAAGATTTGATTAATGAGGTATCAATCTGTGTTCTCGTGATGTTAATTTCAACTAATCTTGATTTAACTAATCTTGATTTGCAAAATATAAATATTTAAAATTCAATAATAGTATTGACAGGAGTGTGATATTTAATTAATTACAATAGGGGTGTTACAGCATAGCTAAGTCAACAAGTATGGCTCAAAGCAAAGCTGTAAATATACCGTTATTGGACGGTAAAGATGTGTATATTGCAAATCATTATATTAACAATAGTTTGAACGGATATACACTTAGAGACAAATTTGGTGACTTAAATATAAAGAAATTTGTCGCCACAATGGATTATAGTTTAGACTTAATTAAATTGAATGATGTTTACAAAGAAGTTTATCGAAATAGAAATTTTTATGAATATGTTGGCAGAAATAAAAAATATACAAGACATGTTATAAATGTCACTTTTAAATACAGCAATAAACTTTACAATCGGGCTGGTTCAGGTTTGTATATTAAATTCGGTTACTCCCCTACCGAAGTTACATTAGAAAATAATACTTGCATTAAAGATGGTACTTTAATAGCTATTCGAGTATTGCCAGATGGTAAAGAAAAAAATATTACAGAAGATTATCTTGTGAAGTCTCCCCTTTCACAAGAAATCTTAGGTGAATATTTTTTTTATGATAAAGAATTATCTGTTTATAGAGCTAAAGATAATATTGAGACATTAACCTCGATTTCTGACATTAGAACTGATTTATATGAAAATGGTTTTGTTTGTGACGGAATTAAGTATGTACGATTTAAACGCAGTAGTGGCAGCAGTCGTGTAGGTAAATGCCTATTTATTGACGAAAAATTATACAAAAAGATGCACAAATGGGAAATGTGTGGATTAAATGTAAAGAATGGTGTTAAATGTGATTTGGCGAGTCTTGAGCCTTATATAGCATTAACTCTTTCTTCTATCATAGATACAATAACCATTGAACCAAATGAAATTCTTGTCATCCCCGATTATGAAAGTAAATTTACGACAACTTGCGTTGCTACAGAACTTGATAAAGATAATAGACTTGTTTCGTTAGCAAAACAAGTTGATATGTCAAATAGCATTTGGGATGGACAGTCTTTGTTAGATGTTAGTAAATTTGAGGACTACAAAAATTATGGTATGTTGTTATTGCGTACACGCTTTTTTAAATCTGCTTGTTTTAATACTAATATTCAGCAGTGGTTTACTGATAACGGAATCACTGATATATCGCAATTAAATGGATATACTCAAGCCACAACATTGTCTGATATTAAATTAATTACTACTCCAAGTAGTATTAAATATTTAAAATTTGGTTCTTTAGAAGATTGGCTATGGACAATTGAACCACAATTTGGTGTTGTGAAACACGAAAAGCCCACTCATTATTTTGATGGTAGAATGGTTCAAACACATTATCAATTGCTTAATACTTTACAATTAACGAAAGATGAAGTAGAGAAATTTATTCAACCTACAATTGACTATATCATGAAATTGAAAACAGATAGTGCTGTATTTAGACATCACATTAAATATTCAATTCCTGAATATACAAATGCTGAATCTCAACAATTGGCGAATAAAAATGATATTGTATATTACTTACTTGGACTAAATAATAAATTTAGCCAAACTAAAATGTACAAAGACTTTTGTAATGAAACTGTTAAGGCATTTGTTAAAAATTGTCGTAAGGGACATATCTTCGTGCACGGTAATTATTCAACACTATTTGGCAACCCTATCGAAATGTTACAAAGTTGCATTGGACGATTTAATGGAGAACCCGAAATTAAAGCAGGTACAGTACATTGTACGATGTTTAATAATGGTGACAAGTTAATAGGAAGTCGTTCTCCTCATGTTACAATGGGAAATATTTTATGTTGTCAAAATGTAATATATGAGAACATTAATAAATATTTTAATTTAAGTAATGAGATAGTATGCGTTAATAGTATTCGTGATAATTTATTAGAGAGATTAAGTGGTTCAGATTTTGATTCTGACACTGTTTTGTTGACAGATAATAAGATATTATATCAAGCTGCAATTCGTAATTATGATAATTTTCTTGTACCGACAAAATTAGTGTCAAGTAAAAAATGTGAGCGTAGATATACGGCACGAGATAAAGCTGAACTTGACATTAAGACAGGAACAAATAAAATTGGAGAAATTATTAATTTATCTCAAGAATTAAATTCTAAGTTATGGGAATTAATTTATAACGGATATGGTATACAGTCAAATGAGGTACAATCACTTTATGCTGATATTGCACAATTAGATGTGATGAGCAATTTGGAGATTGATTCGGCTAAAAGAGAAAATCCGGCAAACAACTCTATGGAGCTTAAATTATTAAAAGCTAAATATGCTGTATATGATAATAAAGGCAGATATGTCCGACCTCTATTTTTTAAATATTTGGACAAGTATAAGGGATATGACAATAATCGAAAACATTATCGGCTTTATAATACTACTATGGATTATGTCGAACTTGCTTTAAATAAAATACCTCGTGTAAGAAATAATGCTCCCCTTTTAAATTTATCAGATATTTTTAAATCATCTAATGCAATTGATGGACAAGTGTATTATGAACAAGTTGAGCGTATATTGTCCGCCATTCAAGATACTAAAGACGAAATTGGTCATTTGTGGTCAAAGTATAAATCTAAAACTGGGAATGTCAATAAAGGTGAAGATGCCTTCTCTTATGAGCAGTGTTTAAAGATGACAGAAGAAACAAAAGAAGATTGCGTAGAATATATTAATTCACTTAAAATTTCTAAAAAAACAATGCGTTATCTTTTATCTTTAATCGAAAAACCCACACATAAAAATTATTCAGCATTATTTTTATCAGCAATATTCACTTACCACAATATAAATTTTGATGAATTAGTTGCCGATAGTCAAGAAAATGTATTTCAAATTAAAGAATGTCCGATAGAATCAGAACAGTATGACATTAAGTTATATGACTTTAATTACCGATATGTAAGTAATGTGAATACATAAAAATAGCTCATTTTTTGCAAAAAACGGCAAAAAACTAAGTTTTTTAAATTGAAATCTTCAAAAAAGCCAGTATTTAAGCCATTTTTTATAATAAATAAAAGATGTATATGGTAAAGAGAGTGAACCTCCCCATCACTCTCTTTAAATATAATTTAGAAAGAGTGATTTATTTTTGTTTCCTATTACAAAGGAAGAAAGTATAAAAATCAGAAAGAAATATCCTGAAGCAGAAATCAGAAGAACTGTTAAGCAGAAAAGTAAGAGGCATAAATATTTTTGTCCAGAGATAAAAAAATATCTTGTATTAATCAAAGATACGAATGAGATAGCTTGTTCAATCTATACACGAAAGAGAAAATACTTTAATGCTTAATCCAAAATATCAGCAAAAGCCTAATGAAAATTGGCGTGATTATGGAATTAGGTTGATTGGCACATTAATTGAACAGAGACCAGATGATTTAGAATGGCAGGATATAGTAGATGCTTTAAATTTAAATATACATAGAGATAGCTTGAGGAAAGCTCAAAACACGGAATTTGGCGGTTATGCTATTTACAAGTATATGTTAGATAAAATTGATAAACTTAGAGCAGAAAATCAAAATTGCACAACTGACGAAGATTATCTTGCAAGCATTAAAGAAGAACGAAGAAAACTTGAAAATGAAAAATATAAAATTCGTGATGAACGCAGTGAACTAAGACGATTACAAAGAGAAGAATCTCGTAGAGAAAGCTTTATTGATTTAATTAAACGAGTATTAAGTGACAATATAGAACCTTTGCCCTATTCGGCTTCTAATTCAAATAAATGTGAATTGGCAGTTATGGATAAAGGGGTTAAAGATGTAGATGAGTCTACTTTGATTATACCCATTACAGATGTACATACTGGTATAGTATGTAAAAATTCTTGGAATAGTTACAGCTCTGAAGAACTGATATGTAGATTACATTCATATTATCAGCAAATATGTGCTATTCGTAAAAGACATAATGCTCATAATGCTGTTATTGTGCTTGGTGGAGATTTAATTAGTGGTATAATTCATAAAAATTTACGGATAGAGAATAATGAAAATGTTATTGAACAATTAAAATTAATTTCTATTTACTTGACAAATTTTGTTAAAGATTTATCAGAAGAATTTAAAGAAATTAAAGTTTATTCTGTCAATGGAAATCATTCACGAATAATGGAGAATAAAGAAGAAGCACTAAAGGGTGAAGAATTGGATGCGTTAATTCCGTTTTACATGAAGGCATCGTTACAAAATTTCCATAATGTACATATATTCACTGAAAATTCAACTGATGATACAATGGTTGCTTTTAAAATTTATGATAGATTATGGTACGCAGTACATGGAACATATGACAATCCGGCAAGTGTTGTTCAGAATTTGACAATGATGACAGGACTTAAACCTGACGGTGTTTTAATGGGGCATAAACATACTAATGCTCTTTTGAGTGTACATGATACTAAAGTTGTACAAAGTGGTTGTTTATCAGGTGTGGATAATTACGCAATTCAAAAAAGACTTGCAAACACATCTGAACAATTTATAGTAGTCAGTACACCTAATAGTACAATTGAATGTTTATATGATGTTCAATTAGCAGAACCTTCTGTACAAAAAGCGAAAACAACAATTATAAATTCAACGAAAGAAAAGAACGAGTTATAACAGCTCGTTCTTTTTTCTATTTTTTAGTGTAACAAGTAAGGTGGTGATTGGATGCCTGTAAGAAGTAAAAAGATATGTCTACTTGACTATGATAAACTAAGCAAAGTTAATTCTGAAACGCTTAAATTATACAAGAAATATGAAGCTGATATGGCTATTCGAGAATTGTCCAAAAAATCTATTGCAGTGTATTACAATGACCTTGTTAATTGGTGGATGTACATTTATGACTATCAGGATAATCGCTCAGTCAAAGAAATTAACGAAGATGACATTATTGAATTTATTTACTTCTGTAAGCAGAATGGTAATAACACAGAAAGAATAAAGCATAGAATGGCTTCAATTTCAGCTTTTTATAAATTTTTAAGAAAAAGAAAATTAATTGTAGAAAATCCAATGGATTATGTTGACCGTCCAAAAAAAGGTCAAGCTGTTGTTAAGCAGACTTTTTTAACTGTTGAACAAGTAGATACAATGAGAAAAGTCTTAAAGCAGAAGATTGAGGATAGTAAAAATAAATCCTTGCGTTGTAAACATGACTCGATTATGTTGAGGGTGTATGCAGAATTTTCGCTTATTACAATGGCAAGAATAAATGCTATTGCTAATTTGCGTTGGGAACAAATTGATTTTGCTGAATGTGTCGCAAACGATATTGTTGAAAAATTAGGCAAAATTGTAAGTTTATACTTTGACGAGAGCACTAAAGAGTATTTGATTGAATTACAGAATTTCAGGAAAGAAAACGAAATTAATGATAATGGATGGGTATTTTATTCTGTGGCATCGCAGACAGGCAATCATTTATCAACAACAGCCTTATCTGATATGTGCAAAGAAATTGGACAAATGATTAGTGTTCCTACCCTACATCCACACGATTTTCGTCATAGTGGTGCTACTTTGTACAAGAATGCAGGAATGTCTTTAGAAGAAGTTTCACATTGTTTACACCATGAGAGTACAGAGGTTACTCGAAAATTTTATATCAAAGAAAATGACACTGAATTAAGGGCGAAAAAGAATCAGTGTCATATTTAAAGGGCGGTGAGCGTTAGTGGCAAACAATACAACTACCAAAACTCAGCGTGAATATAAATGTAAAATATGTGGAAAGTCATATAAAAATATTACAGGTAATTTTTATAAATCTGCTAATTCTTTATATTTCATTAGCAATAATGGCATTATAGATGTGTGCGTAGATTGCTTAAAGGAGTTATTTAGTCAATTAAGTAAAAAATACGATTCTGATAGAATGGCACTTATTGCAATTTGTGCTTTAACCGATTGGTATTACGATGAAAGTGCATATAATACAGCGATAAAAAATCGAGAAGAATTTAGTATTGGTGTATATGCAAGACTTATGAACACTGTTAAGTACAAAGGAAAAACTTTTATTACCAGTGTTGCAGAGAAAAAACTGGGAGAAACAACCATCCAAATGGTTGAACAGACTCATGATGTGGGTTGGAATGATATTGATAAAAAGAACAGAGACACTGTAATTGAAATTTATGGATATGATCCATTCCCTGATAATGATTTTTCAGATAAAAGTAGAAAATATTTATTTAATACAATAATAGATTTTCTTGATGAAGAAACTCAAGAAGATGCTTTCAAGAAATCACAAATCATTCAAATTGTGGTTAATAACGAAATGATTCAAAGGTGTAATGCAAAAATTGCTTCTTTAGATGAAACAAGAGATCTTGAGCAGATTAAAAACTTAAGTAATATTATTACCTCGAAAGTTAATGACAATGATAAAATCGCAAAAGAAAACGAAATCTCTGTTAGAAATCGTAGTAATAAAAAACAAGGCAAAGGTACATTTACAGATTTGCAAAAAGAATTAAGGTTAAAAAACTTTGATGAAGCAGAAGCAAATTATTACAAGCAATTACAATCTGAGGGCAGTGCATGGGCTGTTAATCAATCTATGCAAGCAATAAAGAAAAATTCCTTTTTTGATGAAAGTGACCAAAAAGAAATTGTAGATATACAAAGAGAACTGATAGAAAAAAAGGATAAGGCATTAGATGATGCTTTAGAAGAAAACAGATTATTGTATGTAAATATTGAGAAATATAAATCTCGAATAAAGGAACTTGAAAATAAAAATAGTGAACTTAATGAAGAGTTGACAAATTTTAATAACAAACATAATACAGGTGATGACGATGAGTAGTTGTCAATTTATTATGTCTGAGCGTAAACGCAGAATTTGTGAATTAGATGCTAAAAGTATTGCTTTTTATAGAAAAAACCCATGTATAGCTTGTGAAGATTTACTTGGTATCAAGCTTATAGATAGCCAAAAGTACATATTGCAATCTATATGGAATGCTGGCCATTCAACATTGTGCTGTTCCAGAAACTTCGGAAAATCTTTTCTTGGTGCAGTATTTATGCTTTTAAAAGCTATTTTATATGAAAATCAAGCAATTTATATTGTATCTTCTGTTGGTGATCAAGCTAAAGAAACTTTTACTAAAATTGAAGAGATAGTTCTTAACACAGGTAAAACTGCAAATTCTATTAGAAGTTTGAAATCAATTGTAAAAAATGAAGTTGTAATTACTCCACCTTCACAAACAGGATTTTCACATTCAGCCAGTGGTTATCATGTTAAATTCTTTAACGGTAGTGAAATTTATACTTTAAACTCGAAACCTGACAACAACAGAAGTAGAAGAGCTACCCTTGTATTTTTTGATGAAGCAGCGTTTTGTGAAGATGATCTTATTTTAGTTTGTGAAGCATTTGCGACACAGAATATGGATTTTGAAACTTCTACTGATGAATTGTACAACCCTAAAACAGCAAAAAGGCAATGTCCAACACAATTAGTTTATGCTTCTTCTCAAGGCGGTACTGATACGGTGTTCTATAAACATTATAAAGAGTTTGCTAAGAGAATGATTGCCGGTGACAGAGATTATTTTTGTTGTGATATGGATTGTATGACAGCTATCAATGTGTATTTAGATGGCAAGAAATGGACTCCTCTTTTAACTATGGATAAAGTTGAAGCTGCTTTAAAAGGTAATAGACAAAAAGCATTAAGAGAATATTATAATCAACCAATTGTTGATGGTGGTGTAAATCAAATTGTCAAAAGAGGTATGATTACTCGAAATGAATCTTTTATTTTACCGACTTTATTTAGAGACGGTAAGAACAAATATGTTTTAGCATTTGATCCAGCTCGTACTTTTGATAACAGTGTAGTTACTGTAATGGAAGTTTGCTATGACAAAGAAATAGGATACTATGGTAAAATCGTCAATTGTGTTAATCTTGTAGATTTAGGCAGTAAACGAGGATATAAGTTAGATTCAAATAAACAGGTTGATATTATTAGACAAATGTTAATTGATTATAATGGCGGCGCTCCTGATTATGAGTATCTATACAAACTTTTAATTGATGCTGGTGCTGGTGGTGGTGGTCAACAGTATGGCGATAGATTATTGCAATCTTGGACTGATGTCAACGGCAAAAAGCATAAAGGGCTAATAGACGCTGATTATAGACTGTTTGAAGGATATGGAGATTTATACCCAGACAATATAGATAAACTTGAATTAATTGATCCAAGAGCTGAAAAGCGGATTATGGTTGAAGAAATGATTGAAATAGTATCAATGGATTTGATTAAATTTCCAAGAGAATATTCAGGCAAAGGCTCAATTAGAGTTTATGAAAGCAATGGTGGCGGAGAAGAAAATGAAGAAAGTTATAAAGATATAATACTATCTGATGAACAAGAAGCAGCTTTGTATAACATTGATAGTTTAAAAACTGAAGTAACTTCTATTCACCGTTTTACTAATAATTCAAGTAAAAATGTTTATTATGCTTTGCCGAAAGATAAAGAAAATAAAATGCACGATGACCGTTTTTATACATTCATTATGTTGTGTCATTTTTTGTATCAATTAAGACGAGAAGATAATTTTAGTTCGGTAATGAACAGTGACGCATATACTTTTCAACCTTTGTATGATTGAGAAAGGAGTGATAAAAAATAAGCATATTAGATAAATTATTTGGCGGTAAAAGAGAAATAAATGATAATCTAAATATAAAAAATAATAAGCAAGATAATAATGAATTGTGTGCCAATAACAGTGAAATAAATTCACATGATTATTCACAAATAAATTTCGCTCCTGACCTTGTTGAATATTGTAATCATCGTCATTTTAATGGTGAGTTACTTTATTCTTTATCACAAATTGAAACAATTATATCTCATCCACAAGATTACCCAGTGGCTGCAAGGAAATTGGGACAATGGGCATATAATACAGATGGTGCTATTAAATCAGGAATTAATAAAATGTCTACGATGCATTATTTAAGCTATGTATTATTTAGTCCAAGTTCAAAAGGTAAAGATGAATTGGTTCTAAAAAACAAGCAAAAGTTTAATGCTACTTTAAGAAAAATTCGATACAAAAATTTTTTTAGAGATGGTATTAAGAGAGTTTCGATTGAAGGAACGGCTTATTATTACTTTGATGTTCAAAAAAGAAATTCAAGTGTCGGAAAATATATGAGTGACATAGATGTTTCATTTATTCAAGAAATAAATAATAAGAAAAATTTAGATTATGAAGTTAATTTATATTCTTTACCCTTTGAGTATTGTCGGTTGGTAAGTCGTCAAAATGGAATACCAATTATAGCTTTTAATGTTAAATATTTTACCGAGAACTGTGTTTCAGAAAGTGAAATTCAAAGGCAGTTAGCAACTATGCCATTAGAAATTGGTAAAGCTTTTGATAAGTGGAGAAAAACAGGAAACGAAGGTAAAAATTGGATAATTCTCGATTGGCGTAAAACAATTTATATTACTAATGGCAGTACAGACAGAGATAAATGGGGTGTTCCACTTGCTTTAACCTCTCTTGATGAAATTATGTATGCTAATTATTTTGTTGATACTAAACGAGGTGTTTTGAGTAACATCAATAATAATTTAGTTTATGAAACATTTCCACTTAGAGGTGATGGCTCAGGTAAGAGTACATTGACAGATGCTCAACAGAGAGAACAGCATAATGTGTTAAAAAATGCAGTTTCACAAAAGAGTAATAGTCAAAGAACTGCTGTAGTATCATTGGCTGCTGGTACACAGTTAAATAATTTAAAAATAGACACAAGTTTATTTGATGAGAAAAATGAAAAGTCAATTAAGGATAATATAGCTGAGTCATTAGGTTTTTCTCCATCAGCTTTATATGGCGGTTCAAAGTCAAGTGGCTCAAATTATGCAACTGCTCTTTTGAATTTGGAACTGGTAGCAAGTGATACATATTCAATTATTGAAAAAATCGTAGATGAATTAAATAAGTGTATCAACTTTAATATTATTAAAGATGTTAATAATATAGTAAATATGTACATTCTTCCTATTACATCCTTTAATAGAGATAAATATTTTGATAAGTTTAAATCTATTTATTCAGATTGCGGTGGTGCTATGACACCTTTGATTGCTGCAACCGGTATAGAGCCTGATGTTTATATTGACATTATGAAATTTGAACGAAATCAAAATTATGAAGAATTATTCCCCCCACATCAATCAATGTACACTTTGAGCAATAAAGATAAGCAACAAAATACAGACGATAAAGGTGGTAGACCTGAAAAGGATAGTTTAGAGAATGAGAATACAATAATATCTAAAAATAATAATGCAAATATTTCCCCTTCTCCAAATTAATAAATTAAATATTAATAATACTCTAAGACCGCTATTATAAGCGGCTTTTTGTATATATGGAAGATGGCGAGTGAACCTTCCAGCCTTAATGCTTTTGAGCAGGAGGTGAAATTATAAAAATGTTTTTATATGAAATTAGCAATCAACAACAAGCAGGTTATGTTAAATGCAAATTAGTACTTCATGAAATATTTGATAGCAATGACAAATATCAGAACAATGGTATTTCATGGCAAGAACCATATGTAACTAATAACTTAAAGTCTGCTATTGGTGCATCAATTACTGCCGAATTTACAGATGACGATAAAACAGAAATTTGGTCACATGGTATGACAGGATATCGCAATGGAGTATTGCAATGTGCAAACGCAAGTATTGTTGGAAGTATTGTAGATGCATATGTGACTGATATTAATTTAGATGGAAAATTTATAAAAGTGCTTATGGCAGATTGTAAATTAGATTATATTCGGCATGGAGCATTTATTGATCATTATAGACAAATGTTCAAAGAGCATGGACATATGTATGGTTCTGTTGAAATAACAGGTACGGCAGAAAACAATAATCAAATTGTTTATAAGGATAATTTTACTGGCACAGGACGAGTGCCGACAGAATATGAATATAGCGGTTTTGCATTATTGGATTCTTTTGTTGGACAAGGTGATGATGCGGCAATAGTTGTTGAATTAAATGCTAAACATACACAAGGAGGAAAAGAAATTATGGATATGGCACAGTTGGTTAATGAAATCTCTCAGAAGATTTCTGATGAAGTTAATAGCCTTAAAGACGAGTTTAAATCAAAGAAAACAATTGAAGAACTTGAAGCTCAGGTGTCGGAACTCAATGAGAGAATTACAAGTTTGAATGACACGATTAATAGTAAAGATGTAACAATCACAGAGCTAAATCAGCAGATTGAGGATATTAAAGCTGAAAAATCTGTTTGTGATAAAAAGCTTTCAGAGATTGAAAAAGTTAATGAATGTAACTCTTTAGAAGAAGCATTGAAGCCTTTTAGTGAAGATGAGAAAAAGTGCGTAGAGGTTGAAATTAATTCATTTAAGGAGAGTCCATTTGATAGCAAGATGTCTATAGATGAAATCGTTACTAAAATTAAGGCTACTGCATTTGATAAGATTCAGGCTAATAAGAAATCAAGTGAAATTAATTCACTTGGCATAGGTTCATTGTTTATTGATGTTGATATGCCTGACGAAACAAGCCTTGAAAAAACAGAAGAAACTGATATTTTTGATATTTAAAAAAGGAGAGAATAATTATGGTTAAGTTTAAAATGGTTGGCGACTATAAGAACGCTCGTAATATTGGCAATCTTAAAGCCTCCGTAAATCTTAAGAATGGTAATCTTGTTACCGTTGACAGAGCAACAGGCACTGTTGCTCT
>ULZP01031804.1_pt1 | contig 31902 bp, 30 predicted proteins | sample 1963281 | NCBI WGS metagenome assembly ULZP01 (sample SAMEA4835894, study PRJEB28245) | human gut metagenome | biome: gut microbiome; material: fecal sample | place: Denmark | collected 2008
CTGGGTGTCCAGTAAAGAGGGTACATTTCACATTTCTTCGCAGTCTCCTTTTTATGTTTTCTAGCTTTCCCTGCGTTAGAGCAAACCTCTTTATAAAGTTTTCTCCCAGCGATTTCAATCAGTTAAGGTGTCAACAACGCTGGGTATAGTCAAAAAGGGTTGTCAAAAATGAAGGGTTTTAAAAAATCAGAGTGTCAACGACCTTGGGTAGCGGTTACACAACTCAAGACCCACAACTCACAATTCACAACAGTCCCTATTCCCAACCGTGATACAGGTATCATACAATAAGCCGTGAACCCCTTGCTTTAGATTAAAGCAAGGGGTTCACGTTCTTCCTCAAATGAGTTTACTTTTATGCCTGACCTAGGACAGCAGCATTACTTACGAACCACAGAAATCCGTTCCTTGATGTGACTGCCTTTGACGATTTCATCAATCATGGCAAGGGCAAAGTCAGCGTAGCTGATGACACTTTCGCCGCGGCTATTTAGCGTCAGTTCTTCGCCAGTAAGTATGTAGCTTCCTGTGCGCCCTCCATCTGCCTGAAAATCCGCGGCCGGGCTGATGTAGGTCCAATTGACGTCGGAGCGGCTGCGCAGCTCGGTGAGGGCTTTTCCCATGGCCGTTGCAAGGGGCTTAAAGGCGCTTGGAAAGTCCGGCGTATCAACAAGCTGCAGGGTATGGGTCTTATCCGTGTAAAGGCTTCCAGCACCGCCTACAACAAGGAGACGGACCTTCGTACCACTCAAGGTATCGCAGAGATGCTTCAAGGATGAGCTATGAAGCGGCAGTGTTTCCGGCGTCCAGGCACCAAAGGCGTCGACGACAGCATCGAACCCGGCAAGATCGTCCCGTGTGAGGTCGAAGAGGTCCTTTTCAATGACCCTTTGGGCAAGGGAATGATTGGTGTGACGAACGATGGCCGTTACGTCAAGGCCCTGGGCAAGGGCTTCCTTTACAATCAGCTGACCGGCTTTTCCATTAGCGGCAACAACGGCAATTTTCATGATGAGATCCTCCTTTAAGATGGAGCCCTTTAGGGGCTTGTGTTTTTCTTTCGATGGATTTATCATACTTCATAGAAGTAACTTTTGTGAAGTAGGCACAATAAAGTGCTATAAGTACCTAAAAGAAACTATTGCGGAGGAATGCTATGAAATTCATTGAATTACTGCCTGCCTGTCCAGTGGAAACCACCCTTATGCTGATTGGAGATAAATGGAAAGTCCTCATTTTGCGTGATCTCCTGCCTGGCAAAAAGCGTTTTGGTGAATTGCGTCATTCTGTTGGCCATATATCCCAAAAGGTTCTGACCTCAAACCTTCGGGACATGGAAGCCTGCGGACTATTGACCCGTACCGTCTATGCTGAAGTACCGCCTCGCGTTGAATATGCTCTGACAGACCTTGGCATGAGCCTAAAGCCCATCCTTGACGCCCTTGATCATTGGGGCCGAGGGTATCAAAAAGCGGCCCATAAAGTAATGGAAAGTCTCTGACCTTATGCTAACTCCCCAATCATCCTCTATTCTATGCTATAATAGAGCGAATCATTGTTGAAGCGATGCGAAAAAGGAGCAGCGACCATGGCAGAAGAACAGACCCTTGAAGTCACCATCCAAAATATTGTCTTTCAATCCGATCAGGGGACATTTTGCGTTTTTCGAGGAGAAAATCGGGATCTCGGTGCAGTGTCTGTTGTCTATAAGGGCATAGCTCCTTTTGCCGGCGAAAAAGTGCGCCTTACTGGGTCGTGGACTGAACATCCTCGTTTTGGCCGCCAATTTGACTGCCGCACATGGGAAGCCCTCAAGCCTACCGGAGAAGCCGCCATCGTCAAAATGCTCGGCAGCGGCGCCATCAAGGGCGTAGGGCCTGCCATGGCGCAGCGCATTGTCGATTGTTTTGGGGAGGATACGTTCCGCATCATTGATGAGCATCCTGAACGACTGCGGGAAGTGCCCGGTATTGGCAAGAAAAAGGCTGAGGATATCATCAGTTCCTACAGTGAGATGACGGATACGCGGGAACTGGTCTTTTTCCTTGAAAGTCACGGTATCAGCGGCAACTATGCGCCCCGTATCCAATCCCTGTATGGGTCAACGGCGCTTACGCGGATTGCCAATAATCCTTATTGTCTTGCCGAAGATGTAGAGGGAATCGGTTTCAAAACGGCGGACCGGCTTGCCGTCAGCCTAGGCGTGGACCTTGACGGCGAGGAGCGCATCCAGGCAGGCATCCGGTTTGCCCTCATGCAGAGCGGGACTCAGGGGCATACCTGTGTCCCTGATGAATGGCTTGTAAAAAGCGCGGCGTCCCTTCTTTCTGTGGACCCTGTCGACGTGCGGACGATTTTCCAGCATCTGATTGATGAAAATAGGCTGCGCACGGAAGAAGTGGGCGGGGAAACCTGCGTGTACGCAGAATATCTCTACCAGGCCGAAGTGGGCGTTGCTAAACGCCTCATGGTCCTGCGTGACCGTGTGAACCAACTGTGGCAGGTGGACTACCAAAAGATCATCGAAGCGTGGGAAAAAGATGAGAACCTGACGCTGGCACCGGAACAGATAGAAGCCATTAAGACGAGCGTTGATCACGGCGTCTTTGTGCTTACGGGCGGACCGGGCACAGGGAAAACGACCGTCATCAAGGGCATCCTGTCCGTTCTTAAGGAAGCAGGCTGCAAGATCCTTCTTTCGGCACCGACAGGACGGGCAGCCAAACGCCTTGCTGAATCAGCCGGCGAGCCGGCCCTGACGGTTCACCGCATGCTCGAATATACGCCAAATGGCGACGAGGCCTTGTGGGGGCGCAACGAGGATACGCCCCTTGAAGCGGATGCCGTTATCGTCGATGAAGCGTCCATGATGGATATTGTCCTCATGTACCATCTCCTACGGGCCCTGCCCATTGGCTGCCGCCTGGTCCTTGTTGGCGACGTTGACCAGCTGCCGTCCGTAGGTCCGGGCAGTGTCCTCAAGGATATTATCCGCAGCGGCGCCATGCCTGTCGTACGGCTCGAAAATGTTTTTCGGCAGGCCCAACTAAGCCCCATTGTGCGAAATGCCCACCGCATCAACCAAGGCCTTATGCCACTTGTTGATGGAGATACGGATTTTACGTTCCGCCAGTTCATGAACGAAGAAGAGACCGTGCGTTACGTCGTTGATACGTATGCCCGTATGGTTAGAACCCTTTCCTGGCAGAATGTACAGGTCCTTTCTCCCATGCACCGCAATCCCTGCGGTGTAGAAAACCTGAATCGCCTGCTCCAGGCCCGCGTCAATCCGCCAAGTCCCGATAAAGCAGAACATAAGGCGGGGAACACGGTCTATCGTGAAGGGGACAAGGTCATGCAGATCCGCAACAACTATGAAAAGAACGTTTTTAATGGGGACATCGGACAAATTGACCTCATTCGCGGCAAGACGGTCTTTGTATCCTTTCCGGACCGTCCCGAAGGGGGCAATGTGACCTATGAAGGCGGCGAAGTGGACGACTTGCGCCTTGCTTATGCGATGAGTGTCCATAAGGCCCAAGGCAGTGAATACGCTGTTGTCATCATGCCCCTAGTGCCTGGACACTATATCATGCTTCAGCGGAACCTTTTTTATACGGCCATTACAAGGGCCAAAAAACAGGTTTATCTTGCCGGCAGCAAGAAAGCGATGCAGATGGCCGTCACGAACGACCGGACGCGCAAGCGCTATTCCCTTCTTGCCGAACGGCTGCATGGGGAACTTGGTATTGATTGACATGGAAAAATCAATTTAAAAATTTCATAATGGAAAATGATTATTAAAAAGAGGAATCCCGCCTTTTACAGCGAATAAAATAAAGTAAGTAACCTGTAATAAATCATATCAGTTTTTCAATACGTGGAGGTGTACTATGGAATTTTTAGAAGCAACCCTGACCAAGATCGTACAAGAAACCAGTGATTCCTACAGCTTTATCATGACCATCCCCGAAGGCTTTACGTGGAAAGCTGGCCAGCATGTTGCCTGGCAGATAAACGGCTTTGAACTTGATGCTGAGGACCGCAACACACGCGTTTTTACCATTGCCTCAACCATGGCTGACGGATATCTCATGTTTACGACCCGTATTGCCGACAAGCACACAAGTTTCAAGGAAGCCCTGCTCCGTAAAATCAAACCTGGTGATAAGATTGGTGTCGCGCGCCCCTTGGGGACCTTCGCCCTGGATGCGGAAGGCTTCAAGAAGACCCTCATCGTTGCCGGCGGTATTGGCATTACGCCCATCCGTGCTCTCTTGCGGGCCTACAAGGATCACCCTGTAGAAGGCCATGCCATTACAGTTCTTTATTCCGATGATCGCGGCGAATTTTGCTATAAGGACTTCTGGAAAGACCTTGAAACGGTTCCGGGTGTGGAAGTGCGGCTCATTTCGGACCGGGAAATCTTTATGAAGGATACGGACACTTATGCCAAAGACGTACAAAATGATGCCGAATACCTCATCGCTGGGTCCCCGGGGATGAACAATGCCTTTACGGAACGTCTCGAAGGCCTTGGCATCAAGAAGGAAAATATCAAGACCGACGTCTTTATTGGTTACTAAAAAGAAAAGCGTGCTGCCTTCGGGCGGCACTTTTTCATGGGCGGGGGCATGTTTTGCCCCCGCTCTTTTTTGAAAGGATGACTATGTGGCAAGTACTGAAAGAACTCATTCTCGCTATTTTTTATCCCCATTACTGTCCTGCCTGCCATGAAGAAGTAGAAGGCCCGGGCCTTTTATGTGAGGCCTGCCGCCGCAGCACCTATGCACCAGGCTATTTGGAACTTAAAAAAGAAACGGTGCCTCACCTTGACGCTGTTTACCGTCTCTATCGCTATGAAGGGGGCGTCAAACGGGCCCTTCATGGTCTCAAATATGAAAAGCGCCGGGACTATCTGGACCGCATGGGGGAGGAAGTCCTGCACCACGAGGCGGATCTTGAGCCTTTATTTACAGGAAATCCTTTTGTCGTAGCCCTTCCGACAGACCCCAAACGCCGAAAGACGCGGGGTTATGAAATCCCGCCCGCTATTTTTGGACCTTACCTGAAAAAACATGCGATGATCCTGACGCAGGCCCTTTGGCGGCAGAAGGCCACAAAACCGCAGTATGGGCTCAGCCGTGCGGAACGGCGGGAAAATCTATTGGGTTCCTTTGCCTTCCATCCGGTGAAGCTTGATGGGACGGTTATCGTCATCGAGCAAAGATGATTGAGATTGATACAAAATTTTGAATGGTGTGCATAGCTGAAAAGCCCATATATAGCAAGGTTTCCGTTTAGGTCGCCAAAGTGCCAAACTTTTTTTATGCCTAAAATTAGGGAGAAGTTCAGGGTGAAGAAAAGAAGATTGCCAGTAAAATAGATACGGCAGTAACGATAGCTTTTTATCGTTACTGCCGTATTTTATGCGGGGGTCATCATCATATCATAGTGCTGGGTCTGTTCCATTACATCGAATATGAGTTTGAATGTATAACGAATTTGATCTATATTTTCTGCGTCTTCTACATAGTCGAGTCCGTCATTGAATCGTTGATTTTCAGCTCCTATATACCTTAAAAGGGCGTTCAGTAAATGTTGCTTTTCTCTGTTTTCAGTTCCGTCAGGTCTTATTTCGAGAAATTCGTCTTTTCGTTTCATGATGCGATCTGTTAAAGTTTGACCTTCGTAACCGCTAATTTGGATAAAGTAATATTCCAAAATTTGTCTGGCTGTACGCATAATGACCGTAGCGGATTTTGCTTCCTTATATTCTTTCCATAAAGCGGCGTATGCATCACGTACAGGTGTATAGTTTTTTTCGATTGCAGGGGTATCGCTGTTGATATCTCGTTTGACGCATAGTTTTACTATCGAGACATTTCGTGTTTTTTGAATGAGATAAGAATTTACGCAATGATAGTATTTGAGTCGGTTATATGAAACTTCCTTATGGAAAAAGGCATTATGCGTCAGAATAAAAATTTGTTTTATATAGCGCGGTGTATCTTGCTTTGAAGCAGAACCATTATTAAAACAAATGGAAATCATTTCACGGATGATGGCACTGACAATGAACAGTGATGTGCTGTCCATGCTTGAAACAGGGTCATCAATAACTACGATTCGGTCTTTAAAATCGCTGTCAGCATGTTCGCGTCCTTTGACTTTGTGGTAAAAGTAAAGGAATGCAATAAAATTACGTTCACCTTCGCTTAAACCATGTGCTGGGGAGCCATCATCTCGAATAATTTCATATTTGGTGGAATCGCGTTTATTCTTTTGAAGACGGAACCCTTGGAACCCTGAATCTAGTAATTCTTTATTGATTGTTTCCATTGTCGAATCGACATTGACAATCTGACTATTCAGTTTAGCAATCTGTGATTTTAAAGAAAGGCCTTTTTGGGTAATGTCATTTTGTTCTTTCGTCAATTTTGAAATTTCTGCATTCACATTTTTTAGACTGGTGCGGTAAGCATCAAGTTCTTTTTTAGATAGGAAAGCCATATGCTGCCAGACTGATTTTTTACACTCGGCCTGTTTTTCCTGTAAAGAAGCAATGATGTCGTTGTTAGCTTGGATAGCGGCATTGAATTTTTTTATTAAAGCATTTAGGCTATCAACAAGTTCAGATGTATCTTCTAAGTAAATAGGGCGTGAAGGTGCATCTAATTTCTCCTGTATGAAACCTTGGTTAATTTGTACAGTCTTTTTCAGGTTAATAAGTTGTTCTTTGTATACTGTGAAATCAATGCGAGAAAACTCGCAGTTTAGATTATTATCGAACTGGGTTAATAATCGAGCGAATATATCATTGTAAGACTGTTGGAAATTTTCTAGTGAATCGATATCAGACTTATATTCTTCATCGAAACAGGCGGCAAGCTGTTTTGCAAAATCAGCAGGAAGAAGCTGATGACAATAAGGGCAATGGCCATCTGTTTTTTCTGCGAATAACTCGTGACCTTGTTTGACCCAGTCCGTTGCACCTACCGCCTGTATGAATTTTGCAAAAGGAGTATCGGCACTGCTGATGATAGGTTGGGAAAGTAATACCGAATCCAGAGGTTCTTCAGGGGAATCCTTACATCCTTCTTTTAAAAGAGGATAGGATTTGGCTCTTTCATCAAATGCAGTTTCATATAAAGATTGCAGTACATTGAAATCTTGCTCCTTAGGTTCACTGATGGAAAGCAATTCATCAGTGAATACGGATTTTTTTCCTCTTTTACCTGCAAGTGCCTTTGCAAAGCGGTTGCGGATATCTGATGTGGTTTCCCAGCAAGAGGACTCCAATGCGATTCTTAATGCGGGAAGCTTTTCTTTTGCATCTGTAAGTGCATTTTTCTTTTCTTGATACTGCACTGCAAGCTTGTCGCGTTCTCCATTTAATTCGGCTACTTTATTTTGAATTTTGATATTTCCTTCGTTCAAACTGAAAACGCCAGGCATAGCAGCATCTTCCTTAATGTTTTTTGCGATGAAGTCCTGATCATAGACTAGAACTTCAAAGTTGCTGATGTCCGGGGTAATTCCGGATTTAGAACGAATAAGGCGGGCAATCGTGGATTTTCCGCTGCCATTTTTACCGTAAAAATAGTTAATGAGCGTAGGGTTTATTGTAACGCCATGAAACGTATTGTCGTCGAGAAAAATTGCTTTTATTGCGCCTTGCATTTTCTTTTCTGTCATTGAACTCGCCCCGTTTGTGATAGCAAAAGAACAAGCCTTAGCCGGGAAGGCTTAACAATCAGTAGGTTTAAATCGGGAACCCCAATTCACGGAATTCAGAAATCAAATCGACCTTTTTGACAGTCCAGTGTGTCCGATTGAGTTCACAGAAGCCTTTATGCCCATATATATCAAAATTCAGCAAGTTCTCGTTTAATATTTGCTGACTGAATTTCCAAAGAATGGATGGTTTGATGATAATTCCTTCATGGCGTACCTTTATTTTCAGGATGTAGCCGAACCCCGCTTGCTGATCCGGAGCGGCTAAACCATATCCTTCGTTTTCATGTGCAAAAATAGTAGGAAGGGTTTGAAGCGACTGAATTGCATCATCTGATAGAAGTGCGAACATTTTTTTTACGTCATCATCAATATATTCTGTAAGTGCTCTTGATGGTTCTATTGAAAAGCAGATTTCTGGATTTTCGATATCAATCATCCCGTCAACTATTAGATTGTAATAATCCGTATTAGGAGTCAGCGGCTGGTTGGGCACGATAGTTGGAATTGTTTTTTGTGTGGCATTTATGATTACATTATCAGCATGCTGAATCAACGTGTTTTTTTGTCCTTGCTGTGAGATGGACGGCGTAATTGAAGTCGTCGGCTGAGATATAGTGGTTTTGCTCAGGGTTAAATCATTGGACAATTAGAATCACACTCCATTGAAATTTCTTATTACTTGGGTGTTGGCTCTTTTGCTGGCCAAAGTTCGAGATACCGGTCACGTAATTCTTCGCGGATGCGAATAGAATTAGGCCTTAATTCTTCACGTAATCTTTCTCCTTCTTTAATGGACTGATTTTTACAGATTAAAAAATCAGGGTTAGAGGGGAGTAGCCGCATATATTTATCAGAGAGATAGTACAAATATTCATTGAAATTGTTTAACGTGTGGCAGACGATTTCCTGTATTTTTTCAGATTCGAAATCTCTCCAATCAAACTGCCATTTATTGTAGTTACGTTCAATCAATTCAATACAATGAATATCAAAAGCATCGCCTGTCGGATCGATGCGTATGCAGTATTTCAGAATATTTTTATAAGCATTTTTAAATTCTGCTAATAATTTTGCATCGTTATTGGAAATTTTTATATCACCCAATATAGTACTAGGAAATGTAGATGAGTTTCTGCCTGGCTGCATATTGATGTTGACCGTGTCGGCATGCTGTATGACTGTGTTTTTTTCCCCATACTGATTGATGCTTTTATTAGTTACTGCGTCAACAGAAACCTCTATTGGCTTTATTTGGCCCTTAGCTGGGAATTTGTTTGACATCTTAACCGCCCCTTTTGCCATCAGATAATTAGCGTATCGACATGAGTGATGTGGATATTTTTTTCACCATGTTGGTTGACTATAGTCGCATTTTGAATGATTTGTGTTTTTGAATAGTTGTTTTCTTCGGTGGTAGACGAATCATCGGCTTCATAAGCCTTTTCTGAACTTTGATTGTTTTCTCCGTCAAGTACAGATGCGGATGCCGATTGATGGGATGTGTTGCTGCAAGTAACTTGCAGTTCCTGTTTAATATTGGCTCCTACACGTCCCTCATATTTTTCATAGCTGACGGGATACCAGGAGTGGTAGGTGTCGGCGCCTTTTATATTTTCATTAGAACGATTTATGGCGATATAATACAAAATGCCCAAAAGAAGATCAGGAAGATTTATTTCTGTGTGGGTTATCAGGCTCTGTTTTTCAACCCATTTAGGCCAAATGAAAAATTTTTCATCTACTGGTATTGAGGAATCTTCTTGTATTAAACCGAGCAAATTACGGGTGAGTTGCTCGTATAGCGACTCGTTAATGAAATCACGGGTAAATTGCACCATCGCAGAAAAAGCTTTAGAATTTTCTTTTTGGATGTCTTCACCAAAGTTTCTGCGTTTATCATAATCGTTAAATCCAATGAAGGTACATAAATTCTTTTGGCATTGTTTAAAAAAGCTGGCATAGGTCTTAAGAGTGGTGCCTGCCGAACAGAAATCTGTAAGCTGATAAATTGAAATAAGCCTCCTGAACAATTCCGGTTCAGAGAGGCTTTCTTTTTGTCCTTTTGCAAGCTCGGTATGTGTCTTTGTACTCTTTCTTGATCTGAGAACTTGGACAAAGAACGTACCGCCGCAAAGGAAGGGGATTCTCGTGTTTTTCATGATTGCCTCTGTTTTTCAAAAATAAACTCAATAAACTCGATATCCCATTGCAATAAACCCGATAAACAATATTCTGAAATCACAGATGGGGCAATGGGGCCGACATAGTTGCCTTTCTATCATTATATCACGTGATGGCATGATTGTCGTACTCCTGAATCCCTCAATCTGTAGTTAAAAAATCCGTTTCGAGGTTCATCTTTCGACGGGAAGATGCCTGGAGCCGAGAGATGGACATTAGATTTCTGTGTCAACCCACCAGGACGGTTGACCATGCGGAGCGAGGAGCATCCAAATGGTCAAGATGGGCGGCCCTGTGCGAAAACTCGCTTCGTTCGTTTATGAAAGCGAGTTAAACGATGGGCAAAAAACAGACAAATATTGAAAAGAAAAACTACTACATTCCATTGGAAATTACACCTGAAACCATCATTACCGAGGAATACAGAAACAGTGAAGTTCACTGGTCAAAAATCGGTTGCCGTAAGGTCCGTACTATTCTGATTCCAGCAACCAAAGAACAGTACTATGAATTCATGCGTCCGCTCTGGCGGGAAGATAAACGACAGCAGCGGCATGGTGCCGATGAGGTATCGGCGGACAAGGTGCGGGATGACTACGAGCTGGAGGTGCCTGATGACTTCAACTTAGAGGAAGAAGTCGTGAAGGAAGAGTTGCTGGCAGCGCTGCGCCATGAACTGGCAGCCCTGCAGGACATCGATCGGACTATCTTGATGATGCTTGCCGATGGTTCCAGCGAAGCGGCGACCGGGAAGGCCGTCGGCTTGAGCCAGAAAGCGGTGAACAAGCGCAAACATAAGCTCTATGCACTCCTAAAGGAACACCTCGAAGACTTCCGTTAAATGGGGAAAAATCCGGCTGCAAAAAAAAGTGGCCGGATTTTTTTTTGAAATCGGTACTTAACGATAACGCGGTTGTCCTATTACTGGTGAAGGGCGAACGAAGAAGCTCTTCAGGAAGGAGGCAGACAGATGATTCACACACAGACACCTGAGAAACTGGCTCAGCAGCAAAAGCTGAACCGGGAACTGGCGGCAGTGCTGATGGCCATCAGCACCACGACCCGCAGTATCGCCAGGAACATCCATCTCTTATCGATGCAAAGACATGTGAAAGGAGTCAATCCGTATGACAAACGATGAATTGCAGAAACTGGCAGCAGCCCTGACCGATTGCGGAAAGGCGCTGCTGAAGATTTCCGAAGCCATGGCGGTGAAAGAAGATAATCCGCCAGCTTCAGAAGCAAAATCTGAGAAGGCTGAAGAGCCGCTGACCCTGGAAGATGTCCGTAAAGTTGCTGCCGACAAGGCTCGCAAGGGATTCACAGCAGAAGTCCGCAGCCTCATCCAGAAGTATGGGGCGGACAAGCTGTCCGGCATTGATGCGGCACAGTACAGCACCCTCTTGAAAGAATTGGAGGCGATTGGTCATGCCGGATAAACACGCGGTGCTGTCCGCTTCATCCTGCTACCGTTGGTTGGCTTGCCCGCCGTCTGCGAAGGAATGTGCCAGGCTGCTAGATACGACTAGTGAATTCGCTCGCCAGGGCACCGATGCCCATACACTCTGTGAATTCAAAGTAAAGACGGCACTGGGGCAGAAATTGGAAGATCCGACGAAGTCTCTGACGTACTTCGATGAAGAAATGGCTGAATGTACCGATGAATACTCACAGTTCGTTATGGAATGTCTAGCAACTGCCAAAGCATCCTGCAAGGATCCGTTCATCATGGTGGAACAGCGACTGGACTTCTCGAAGTGGGTGCCTGGCGGCTTTGGTACTGGCGACTGCCTCATCGTAGCCGATGATACCTTGACCGTTATTGACTACAAACATGGACTTGGGGTCCTAGTAGGCGCCGAGAAGAATCCGCAGATGATGTGCTACGCCCTCGGCGCGCTGAACCTGTTCGATGGCATCTATGATATTCGTCAGATATCGATGACCATTTTCCAGCCCCGCCGTGATAACATCAGCACCTACACCATGCCCAAAGAAGAATTGCTCCAGTGGGCTGAAACCGTATTGAAGCCAGCGGCAGAACTGGCGGCAAAGGGAGAAGGAGAGTATAAGGCTGGCGACCACTGCCGCTTCTGTAAAATCAAGGCGACATGCCGCAAGCGGGCTGAATATAACTTAGAACTGGCTCAGTATGATTTCGCCGTCCCGTCCACGCTTCAAGATGAAGAAATCGAAGCCGTCCTTTCTAAGGCCGATGAACTGGTGAACTGGGCCGGAGATGTCAAAGAATACGCTTTACAACAGGCCCTATCCGGCAAGCAGTGGGATGGATGGAAACTGGTCGAAGGCCGGTCGAACCGCCGCTACGTAAATGAAGATGCAGTCGCCGCTAAAGTGGAAGACGCGGGCTTCAATCCATATGAAAAGAAGCTGCTCGGCATCACGGCGATGACGAAACAGCTCGGCAAGAAGCGGTTCGAAGAACTGCTGTCAGATTTAGTAGAAAAGCCGCAGGGCAAGCCTGTCCTGGTGCCGGAATCGGATAAGCGTCCGGCCATGCACACCGCAGCAGATGATTTCAATGTTAAATTTTAAGGAGGAAAAAATTATGTCTAAAAATTATGTAAACCCGTGCAAAGTAATTACTGGTGTCAACACTCGTTGGTCTTACGCTAATGTTTGGGAACCAAAGTCCATCAATGGAGGTACGCCGAAGTACAGTGTCAGCCTGATCATCCCTAAGTCGGATACGAAGACCGTAGAAAAAATCCGCGCCGCCATTAAGGCCGCTTACGAAGAAGGCCAGGGCAAACTCAAAGGCAACAATCGTGTAGTTCCTGCCCTCGAAGCTATCAAAATCCCACTCCGTGACGGTGATTTGGAACGTCCGGGTGATGATGCCTATAAGGACAGTTTCTTCATCAATGCCAATTCTACTACGAAGCCTGGCATTGTCGATGCCGACTGCCAGCACATTCTGGAACGCTCTGAAGTCTACTCTGGCGTCTATGGCCGTGCTTCCATCAGCTTCTACGCTTTTAACAGCAATGGCAATAAGGGCATTGCTTGCGGCCTGAACAACCTGCAGAAAATCCGTGACGGCGAACCCCTCGGTGGCAAACCACGTGCTGAAGATGACTTCGCTACAGCTGACGATGACGATTTCTTGGCATAAGGAAGGAGAATTTCAATGGAAACTACGATGCAAATGATTTTAGAGCTGATGTATTGCCTGGTGGCACTGGCAGCAAGCGGTTTTTTTGTGGCCTTAATTTATACAGACCTCAAGAAAGATCAACGTGACGAAGAAATAGCACGGCACCGGGAAGAACGGGAAGCGGAATATCACCGCAAACAGATGGAATCTTTTCGGAAATAAGTATTGGTAAATGGTGGTGGCGGGACCTTGTGTCTCGCCGCTTTTCTTGAGGTGAAACATATGAAAAGCATGAGTATAGATATTGAAACGTTCAGCGATGTCAACCTGGCTAAATGCGGTGTGTACAAATATGCTGAATCGCCGGCCTTTGAAATTCTCCTTTTCGGATATGCCGTGGATGGCGACGAAGTACAGGTCGTTGACCTGGCCCAGGGAGAAACTATCCCTGAAGATATTCTGGAAGCCTTAACCGATGAAGCAGTCACCAAGTGGGCCTTCAATGCCAGTTTCGAACGAATCTGCCTGTCGCGATATCTGAGTGATTTGGGGATAAGCCTGGACCCGTTCCATGACCATCACCCTCTTTCCCAGAACTGTGCAAGGTTCCTCAATCCGGCGGGATGGAAATGCTCCATGATCTGGTCGGCCTACATGGGGCTGCCCCTTTCACTGGAAGGCGTCGGCGCCGTTCTAAAACTGGATAACCAGAAGATGAAGGAAGGCAAGGAACTGATTCGTTACTTCTGTGTACCATGCAAGGAAACTAAAACGAATGGTGGCAGGACGAGAAATCTACCTCATCATGCCCCGGATAAATGGACCCTGTTCAAGTCTTATAACAAACGAGACGTAGAAGTGGAAATGGCCATCCAGGAGCGGCTGAAGCACTACCCAGTACCGGAACAGGTATGGGACGAATACCATCTGGATCAGGAAATCAACGACAGAGGCATTGCCATTGACCGGACGTTGGTCGGCCAGGCCGTGGCCATGGATGCCCGGTGCCGGGAATCATTGATGGACGAGTTAAAGAAAAAGACGGGCTTAGAAAATCCGAACTCCGTCATACAGATGATTGCCTGGCTGGAACAGCACGGGATGAAGACTGATTCTTTGGGCAAGAAGCAGGTACAGGAACTGCTGAAGACGGCAGAAGAACCGCTGCGCAGTGTACTGCTTCTCCGGCAGAAGCTGGCAAAGTCTTCGGTCAAGAAATACCAGGCTATGGAACTGACGGCCTGTAATGACAGCCGGGCCAGGGGTATGTTCCAGTTCTATGGGGCCAACCGGACCGGGCGGTTTGCTGGACGGCACATTCAATTACAAAATCTTCCCCAGAATCATCTGCCGGATCTTTCGGAAGCCCGGGGACTGGTGCGCCAGGGAAATTATGAAGCCCTGGAACTTCTGTACGACTCCATACCTGATGTTCTTTCCCAACTGATCCGCACCGCCTTTGTGCCACGTAAGGGAATGAAATTTGTGGTATCGGACTTTTCGGCAATTGAAGCACGGGTCATTTCGTGGCTTGCCGGGGAGAAGTGGAAATCAGATGCCTTTGCGGCCGGGCAGGACATCTATTGCACGACAGCCAGTCAGATGTTTGGTGTACCTGTGGTGAAGCATGGGATAAATGGCTACTTGAGGCAGAAAGGCAAAATCGCAGAATTGGCCTGTGGCTATGGCGGTTCTGTCGGTGCGCTGAAGGCGATGGGCGCACTGGAAATGGGACTTTCGGAAGATGAACTGTATCCTCTGGTGCAGTCCTGGCGGTCGGCCAATCCGCATATTGTCGATTTCTGGTGGCAGGTGGATGCCGCCGTGAAGACAGCCATCAAGGAACATGTCCCTATGAGGGTGGGCGTCATCCGCTTCCTGTACCAGAGCGGCATGCTGTTCATCCAGCTTCCCAGCGGACGGCGGCTTTCTTATGTGAAACCCAGAATAGGCGAGAACCGCTTCAGCGGGGAATCCGTCACCTATGAAGGCATCGGCGCAATGAAGAAGTGGGAGCGGCTGGAAAGTTACGGCCCGAAATTCGTGGAAAACATCGTCCAGGGCATCAGCCGTGACATCCTCTGCTATGCCATGCAAACTGTTCGATGCAGTGATATTGTCGGTCATATCCACGATGAACTTATCATCGAATGCGACAGGGATGTCAGCGTTGACGCCATCTGTGAGCAGATGGGGCGGACGCCGCCGTGGGCTGAAGGACTTATTCTGCGAGCCGATGGATATGAATGTGAATTTTATCAAAAAGATTAATGTTTTTGCTCAAAATGGATTTCCTTCTCCATAGGAAAGTAGAAAGAGCTTTTAGGAAGGAGAATTTGAGATGAATAAATTCAATGATGAGCACTATTTAGATCCTACGCCACAGCAAGCATTGTCCACTATTGAAGCAGAGAAAAAGGCAATGAAAACATATCGACCTCTGGTTTATGTGTGTTCTCCTTATTCAGGAGATACCTTGAAAAACACTGAAAATGCTCGCCGATATTCCAGATTTGCTTTCGAACAGGGCCGTATCCCCATTGCACCGCATCTGTTGTTCACACAGTTTTTGGATGACGATAATCCGATGGAACGGGAAATGGGGATGCATTTTGGCAATGTACTGATGAACCTATGCCGGGAAGTGTGGGTGTTCGGCGATATCATTTCCCCTGGCATGGATGCGGAAATCAGGAGAGCCCGGTGGAAAAATTACAGGCTGAGATTTTTTACTAATGACCTCGAGGAGGTAGAAAGATGATTTTTACGATTTACACTGCTGACTGCACTGGCAACGAACACAATGCTGTATATCCAAACAAGGCAGTTATTTCGAACGGCGAGGAATTGAAAACTGCAGCCGCCTTTGACCACGTATGTGCGGTGTATAAGGACAACTACCGGAACCGGGATAACTTTCTGGTATCTGATGTGGCGGTCATGGATTGTGACAATGGAGATACGGACAATCCTGACGAATGGGTGATCGGAAAAAAACTTATTACCCTGTTACCCGATGTGGCTGTGGCTATTGTCCCATCTCGCAATAACATGAAGGAGAAAGATGGAAAAAGTGCTAGACCACGTTTTCATGCTTATTTCATGATTCCCAAAATGACAGACGGAGATGCTTATACAGCACTCAAACGAGCCGTACAAAAGCAGTTTCCGTTTTTTGATGGAGCTGCACTAGATTCTGCCAGGTTCCTTTACGGAAGCCAGGCAGAATCAGTCCTTTGGCAGGATGGGGCTAGAACCATTGCTGATTTATTTTGCGACACGAAGAGCAATGATTCTATCCCACAGGGGCAGCGCAACAATACAATGAGTCGGTTTGCAGGGCGTGTCATCAAACGGTATGGGGCAACAGAACGGGCATATTCCATATTCCTTGAGGAAGCCGAAAAATGTGATCCGCCTTTGGAAGATGCCGAACTCAATAAAATCTGGCAAAGCGCCGTCCGGTTCGGGGAAAAGGTGGCTAAGCAGGAAGGCTATATCAGCCCTGAACAGTACAACAATGATTTTGGCACGGGAAAGTCACTGAAGCCAGGAGACTATTCGGATATCGGGCAGGCGAAGATGTTGGTACGGGAGTATGGCAGTGAGCTGAAATATACTGCTGCCACGGACTATTTGCGCTATGACGGAACGCACTGGGTGGAATCGAAGCAGCGGGCTGTAGGTGCAATGGAAGAATTTCTTGACCTGCAATTGGCGGACGCTCTGGATACCTTAGCTAATACCATAAACACGCTTAAAGAAAGTGGAATATCAGAAGAAGAAATCCGCAGCGGAGGAAAGTCACTTGAAAAACAGATAAGCGAAAAACAGGTCGAGGCCTATCATGCCTATCTGTCTGCCCTCGCTTATAAGAAATTTGTTATGAAACGGCGAGATATGAAATATGTGGTTTCAGCGCTCCAGGCGGCAAAGCCTATGCTTGAAATCAGCTATGATGATCTGGATCAGAACCCGTTCTTGCTGAATTGCCCAGACGGTACCTATGACTTGAACCAAGGGGCATCATCGCGGCAGTTACATAACAGTATGGATTTCATTACCAAGATTACATCGGTTTCTCCAGGTGATGATGGAAAAGCACTCTGGTTGGATTCAGTCGGGCGGACATTCCAGGGAAACGTAGAATTGATTGATTACGTGCAACGAATTGCGGGCTTGGCGGTTATCGGACAGGTGGAGCTGGAAGCCTTGATTATTTCATATGGGGAAGGTTCCAACGGAAAATCTACGTTCTGGAATACGATTGCCAGTGTTTTGGGGAGCTATAGCGGTACTATTTCTGCGGATGCTTTAACGGCCAACTGCAAGCGGAACGTAAAGCCTGAACTGGCTGAAGCTAAGGGGAAGAGACTCCTTATTGCCGCAGAATTGGAAGAAGGAATGCGCCTTTCAACTTCAGTGGTAAAACAGCTTTGCTCCACAGACCGAATTTCAGCAGAAAAGAAGTATAAAGACCCGTCCAGTTTTATGCCTTCCCATACGCTCGTCTTGTATACGAATCATTTGCCACGCGTCGGTGCCATGGACACCGGCATCTGGAGACGGCTTATCGTCATTCCTTTTACGGCAACCATTACGCGGAAGATGGATATCAAGAATTATTCAAAATACCTCTTAGACCATGCGGCACCCTACGTGTTGAAGTGGGTGATGGAAGGGGCCAAGAAGGCCATCGACTGCCAGTTCCATTTCCATCAACCGATGTGCGTGAAGGAGGCCATTCAAAAATACAGGGCAGATAATGACTGGATGACGCATTTCCTGGAAGAATGTTGCGAGATAGATCCTGGCGCGCACGAACAATCTGGGAAATTATATGAATCTTACCGGAGTTTCTGTATTCGGACGGGCGACTTTGTCCGTAATTCCACAGAGTTTACCAGAACTTTGGAGCAGAGAGGATTTGAACGGGTGAAAAAGCGGGACGGACGGTTCATAATCGGCATCAGGCTTAAGATTTCGGACTTTTTGGAATGAGTGGTGTGACGGACGGTGACACCCAAATATAAAACCCCTTTTAAGGCTGTTTTTTAGAGAAAAAACACATATAGAAAAGTTTAGGTTTGGGGCGTCACCGTCCGTCACAGAAAGGAGAAATTCATGCGGGAACGCACAACAGAAATCAAATTAGTGATGGAAACCAGGAAACGTGGGGGCATGGCATTGAAGTTTATTTCGCCGTCATACAGCGGCATGCCTGACCGGTTAGTACTTTTGCCGGATGGAATAATGGCTTTTGTAGAAGTGAAAGCACCGGGGCGGAAGCCAAGGCCTCTGCAAAATAGCCGCCATGCCATGCTTCGTAAAATGGGGTTCCCGGTTTTCGTCCTGGACAATCCAGAGAATATTCCTGGGATGCTGGATGGATTGGCACACATGAAGGAAAGGAAAGGAGGCGGTGCCAGATGAAGTTTCTGCCGCATGATTATCAGAAATACGCCATTGAATACATCAAGTCCCATCCAGTTACGGCCCTGTTCCTGGACATGGGCCTTGGCAAGACGGTGACGACGCTGACGGCTATCCGGGACCTGATGTATGACACCTTTGAAGTACAGCGGGTGCTGGTTGTCGCTCCGCTGCGGGTGGCGAGAGACACCTGGCCGGATGAAATCAAGAAGTGGGATCACCTGAAATGTCTTTCCTGTTCCGTCGTGGTCGGCAACGTGGCAGAACGAAGAAGAGCCTTGCAGCAGGATGCGGATATCTATATCGTGAACCGCGAGAACCTGGCCTGGCTCTATGAGAACAGCCGCCTTGATTTCGATATGGTCGTCCTGGACGAGCTGTCGAGTTTCAAGAACCACCAGTCGAAGCGGTTCCGGGCCATGAAGGCTTTGCGCCCCAGAGTGAAACGCATCGTCGGCCTTACGGGAACGCCCAGCGGCAACGGACTGATGGACCTTTGGGCCGAGTTCCGCATCCTGGATATGGGAAAGCGGCTGGGGAGATATATCAGCCAGTACCGGAACCTGTATTTCCAGCCGGATAAGCGCAATGGCATGGTGGTGTATTCCTACAAACCCCTACCGGGAGCGGAAGAAGCCATCTATCACCAGATTGCCGACATCACCGTGTCCATGAAGGCGACCGATTACTTGAAAATGCCGGAGCTGGTGAGCGTAGCGAAGGAAGTCAGCCTGAGCAAGAAAGAAAAGAAACGGTATGATGAACTGAAGAAATCCCTGGTGCTGGAACTTCCAGGCGGCGAGATCACAGCCGCCAATGCCGCGTCGCTTACCTTGAAACTTTCGCAGATGGCGAATGGTGCCATTTATACAGATGAAAAGGGTGTGGTGACCATCCATGACCGGAAGCTGGATGCCTTGGAAGACCTGGTGGAAAGCGCCAACGGTAAACCGGTCCTGGTGGCCTATTGGTTCAAGCACGATAAAGAACGTATCCAGCAGCGGATGGAAGCTCGGGAGCTGAAGGAGCCGCAGGACTTCGCCGACTGGAATGCAGGAAAGATCCCCGTGGCTCTTATCCATCCGGCCTCTGCCGGACACGGGCTGAACCTTCAGCAGGGCGGTTCCATCCTGGCCTGGTTCGGTCTGACCTGGAGCCTGGAGCTGTACCAGCAGACCAACGCCCGGCTCTGGCGGCAGGGGCAGGCGGACAAGACGGTCATCATACAGCACATCGTAGCCAAGGACACGATTGATGAGCGTATCCTGAAAGTCTTGGAACACAAAGACGGAACCCAGGCCGCATTGATCGAGGCGGTGAAAGCTGACCTGGGCATGACGAAAACGGGAAATGGGGGTATACTATGAAGCAGGAACCGGAAGGAGAAGGAACACGTATGGAAGCCAAAGCGTACCTGGAACAGGCACGGAACATCAATATACAGATAGACAGCAAGCTGGAGCAGGTATCCTCCTTGCGGCAGCTGGCCGTCAAGGCATCATCGACACTCAGCCCGGTGCCGCCGAGCGGGACGCCCAATCCGCACCGGCTGGAAGAAACCATCGCCCGCATGATGGATATGGAGCATGAAGTGGATGAAGCCATCGATGGCCTGGTCGAACTCAAGGCAGACATCATGAAGGCCATCAGCCGGGTGCCGGATGCCCGGGAACGGGTCGTTCTGGAACTCCGCTACCTGGCTTTCAAGGACTGGGCATCCATCGCCGATGCCCTCGGGCTTCATATCCGCCAGGTGTACCGCCTGCATGACGAAGCCCTGAGACACATTGAGATTCCTGGCGAATGTCACTGAATGTCACTAAAACAGCACTTGATGTCACTGGCTTCTGTAAGATATACTATAATCAGCAAAAAAAGAATGAAGGACCGAGGCTTGAACGCCATCGGTCTTTTTTGATGCAGGAAAAATAAAAGAAAGAACCTATCAGTAACTCCAGCGCAAGCTGCTGAAAACAGCGGCGGCATTCTGGCCATAGACAGGTTCTCTCTTGGCGGCAAAGGCTATGCTGGTATCTCAGGAACCAGAATCTTCTGCAGCAGCCCTCGGCACTCCCGCCGTCAACATATCCTTTGCCTGAAAAACGCGGGATTTGCCGTGGGAGTACTCCTTTCACTAGCAAGTCAGACCGTTCTTCTAATTTTAGTATAACAGGTTTGTGCAAAGGAAGAAAGGGTATCCTATGCCAAGAAGACCACAGACACCGTGTAAGTATCCGGGATGCCCGAGACTGGTGCCATATGGAAGAAAGTATTGTGATGAACATGAACGGCAGTGCCGGGGCGAACGGAAGATCGCGGTACTGCGTGGCTACGGGAGAGAGTGGCAAAAAGCCAGGATGTTTTTCCTGAAACGTCATCCCTGGTGTGTTCGCTGCAAGGAAAAAGGACGGCTCGTCCCGGCGACCGTCGTGGATCATATCAAGCCGCATCGCGGCAACCCGGATTTGTTCTGGGATGAGAAGAACTGGCAGCCCCTGTGCAAGAGCTGCCATGACCATAAGACGATGACTGAAGACCGGGACATCGAGTACAAGTACTGAAAAGCAAGCGGGGCGGGGGGATGTCAATCTCTGCAGCCCTTCCGTCCATGACCGCCGCCCCCTCAAATGGGAAAAACCGCGAAATTCATAAGGGGGGATATAAGGACGGTCTTCAACCGAATATCAGGCAGCTCCAGGCTTCTGGCCCGGGGCTTTTTTATTGCCAGGAAGAAGGGAGCTTTCATGAATGACTGCCAGCGCAGGCAGATTGAAACCATGCGGAGACAGGGGATGGGGTACAAGGCTATCGCCCGGGAAACGAAGCTGTCACGGGACAGCGTGCGGAATTATTGCCGCTGGCATCATCTGAACGGATACGGAGCCGCCATCGCCGCGGCATCCAGAAAGGAAACAGTGTATGAAGACATCGGATATGGAATGGAAAGTCCTGCCCATCGGCCAGCTGAAGCCTGCGGCATATAACCCCAGGAAGCAGCTGAAACCCGGTGACAAGGAATATGAGAAGATCAAGAACTCCATCCAGGAGTTCGGCTATGTGGAACCCGTCATTGTCAACTACGACATGACCGTCATCGGCGGGCATCAGCGCCTGACAGTGCTGAAAGAACTGGGTTATGAAGAAGTCCAGTGCGTGGTTGTCCATATCGAGGACGAACACAAGGTCAAGGCCCTCAATATCGCGCTCAATAAAATCACCGGCACCTGGAACGAACAGCTCCTGGCCGACCTCATCGTGGATTTGCAGAGCGTCGATTTCAATGTAGCCTTGACGGGTTTCGAGGCACCAGAAGTGGAGCAGCTCTTTTCCAAAGTCCACAACAAGAAGGTGAGAGAAGATGACTTCGATGTGGACGGAGAACTGGAACAGCCGGCTATGGCCAAGGTAGGGGATATCTGGCTCCTGGGGGAGCACCGCGTCATCTGCGGCGATGCCACGCTGCCGGAAACCTATATACGATTGATGGACGGCAAGAAAGCCAACCTGGTGCTGACGGATCCTCCGTACAATGTGGATGTGGAAGAAACGGCCGGAAAAATCAAGAACGACAATATGCCGGACGATAAATTCTACCAGTTCCTGTTCAGCGCCTTCGTCAACATGGAGCAGAACATGGAACGGGATGCATCCATCTATGTGTTCCACGCCGATACGCAGGGGCTGAACTTCCGCAAGGCCTTCAAGGACGCAGGCTTCTACCTGTCCGGCTGCTGCATCTGGAAGAAGAACGCCCTGGTCCTGGGCCGCAGCCCGTACCAGTGGCAGCACGAGCCGTGCCTGTTCGGCTGGAAGCTGAACGGGAAGCACCAGTGGTATTCCGACCGCAAGCAGACGACCATCTGGGAATATGACCGTCCGAAAGCCAGCAAGGAACATCCGACCATGAAGCCTGTGGTTCTTATGGCCTACCCCATAGAGAATTCGTCCATGAGCCACTGCATCGTCCTGGACCCGTTCCTCGGATCCGGTTCCACGCTCATGGCCTGCCAGCAGACGGACCGCATCTGTTATGGCATTGAGCTGGACGAGAAGTTCGTCGATGTCATCGTGAAGCGGTATATCAGCGAGTGCGGGGATGAAGGCGTGTTTGTACTGCGTAAAAATGAGAAAATTCCTTATGATAAAGTGCAGAAATAACTTGCTATTATCGGCGTTCAGAGTGATATATGTACTAGCAAAACAAGGAGGTACATAGACCATGACAATCCAGACGAACCTGAACGACCGCAAGGAACTGGCCAGAAGGATGATTCCCTTCAACCGTAACGAAAAGCTTCATTACACCGGGACCCCGGCCTTTGCCTACGAAGGGCAGGGATTCCGCATCCTTCGCAGCGGCGATATCGAATGCGATGATGAAAAGACAGAAGCCGCCATCACGGATTTCCTGCAGGAAGCAGGAATCCTTCCGCAGCCGAAACCGGAAGAAGGAACAGAAACCGAAGTAACGCAAGAACCGACACAGCAGGATGAAACGCCAGAATCGGAAGCACTGCCGCAGACGGAGCCGGACAAGATGGAAATCAAGGTTCCCAATGATGGCATGGATGGGGCGCAGCTCCGCAACCTGGTCTTCATGCTCCATGCTCAGCAGTACCTGCTCAACCGGGCCGCAGGACATGAAAACATCCATGTGCCGGACAGGCTGGTGGAAGACCTGAAAGAAGAACCCGGTACAGACCGGACTTCCTTCTTTGCCATCTATCAGAACTACGGAAAAGAAGGGCGGGGGTTCCTGATTGCCGCAGACACGGTGACATTCTACTTCTCCGCGACCGGCAATGCCGTAAAGAACCGCGCCCTGATTGAACTGGCGGCTTTCATTGTCAGTGCGGCGAAAAAGGCGAAACGGGTCCAGCCTGCCACACGGAAGCCGGAAAACGAGAAGTACTACCTGCGGATGTGGCTCCTGCGCATCGGCATGGGAACCAGGGCCAGCCACGAATCGCGCATGGCCCTGCTGAAAGACCTGAACGGATGGAGTGCTTTCCGCACGGAAGAAGAGGCCATGGCCCATGCCAGAAAGCAGAAGGAACGCCGGCATCAGAACCTATAAACCTTCAATTTAATTCATAATTATTCTCAAAATAACTTGCTATTGTGTGCCTTTAGAGTGATATATAGTGTACCGAAAGAACACACGCACACATAAAAAGGACAGAGATGATTATGAAAACATTGCACTTTGGCATCGAAATGGAAATGACCGGGATCACGAGAAGCCGGGCCGCCAGCCTCATGGCCAGCTTCTTCGGGACGGAAAGCCGGCACGAAGGCGGAGCCTACGATACCTACACCGCAAGGGATGAACAGGGACGGAAATGGAAAGCCATGAACGATTCCAGTCTGGTTCCCCAGAAGAAGGTGAACGGAAACATTACGGATGCTTCCAGCTTCTACCGCACGGAAGTGGTCAGCCCCATTCTTTCCTACGAAGACATCACGAAGCTGCAGGAGCTGGTGCGGACGCTCCGCAAGGCCGGGGCCTTTGCCAACAAGTCCTGCGGCATCCACATCCATGTCGGGGCCGAACGGTTCACGGCAAAGACCCTGCGGAACCTGGTGAACATCATGGCGAGCAAGGAAGACATGATTTACCGCGCCCTCCAGATCAATCCTTCGCGGGAAAGCCGGTACTGCCGGAAGACAAACACGACCTTCCTGAAGGACATCAATCAGAGAAAGCCGGATACGCTGGAAGGCATCGCCGACCTCTGGTATCAGGAAGCACCTTACGGACGGAACCATCATTACAACAGCACCCGCTACCACGGGCTGAACCTGCATGCCACCTTCACCAAAGGGACCGTCGAGTTCCGGCTTTTTAACGGGACGCTCCACTCCGGGGAAATCAAGGCATACATCCAGTTCTGCCTAGCCGTCGCCCATCAGGCCCTCACGCAGAAGAAGGCCTCGGCCCGGAAGACTGAAACGGATAATGAGAAATACGCTTTCCGGTGCTGGATGCTCCGTCTCGGGCTCATCGGCGACGAATTCAAGACCTGCCGGCTCCACTTCCTCAAACACCTCACAGGCAATTCCGCATGGCGCAATGCCGCCGCTTGAAGGGGATAGCCTTCCGGGCAGCTTCGGCTGCCCTTGGGGTGGTAGAAGGGCATTCCCTTCAGAAAGGATGAGAGCGATGAAACAAAGAATCTACATTGCCTACGGCAGCAACATGAGTAAAATACAGATGGCAAGACGGTGTCCTGATGCCGTTCTTGCGGGAACGGGCCGGATCCGGGGATATGAACTTCTCTTCAAAGGTTCCCTGACAGGATGTTACGCCACTATCGAGAAAAAGGCAGATGCCTTCGTGCCGGTTGTTTTCTGGCGCATTTCTTCGGCGGATGAACGGCGGCTCGATGCCTATGAAGGCTTCCCGCGGTTCTACTACAAAAAAGAAGTGGAAATGGAAACCGATGACGGTACAGTCTGCGGTCTGGTGTACATCATGCGCGAAGACCGGCGGTTCGGCATCCCGGAAGACTGGTACTACCAGAACATGGAGCAGGAGTACCGCAAATTCGGTTTCGACCTGTCCGTCCTGCGGGCCGGTCTGCGGCACAGCCGGGAACGGATGGAAGGGACGCGGGTGCGGCTTATCGCCATGGATGACAGGCAGGCACCGTCCAGGGGAACTGAAGGCACCGTCCAGTTCGTCGATGATGCCGGAACCATCCATGTACAGTGGGATACGGGCAGCAGTCTTGGGCTGGTACCCGGAGCCGATGAATGGGAAGTCATCGAATAAGATGCATAAATATCGGATGAATGACTTGCTATTATGTGCGTTCAGAGTGATATATATACATGACAAAGGGGATAAGCCCTAGAGGAAAAGCACACGAAAGCGAGGATTTTACCATGACAAACATCTATGCACTCCGCAACCATTTCGAACTCCGCGAATACCAAACAGCCATAACAAGGGCTGATTTTGAAGCCCATTTCAAGGCTACCAAGGAAAAAATGACCTTCACTTTTGGCGGATGGGATGGCGAAAGCTACGATGGCGAAAGCCGCACGGCAAGGGTTTACCGGACTGATATAAAAGGCTACGAAGATGCCCGGTTCATCAAAGTCGGCAAGGGGTTTCATTATATCGAGGAAGACCGCCAGGTGCTTGAAAAAGCAACCGGGGCAACCCATCCAAGCGCCGGATGGCTGGTCGATGTCCTGAAAAGCACGAAGTAAGGGAATCCTGAAGACGGGGCTGCAAGGCCCTGTTCTTTGCCATAAAATAAAATGCATAAATTTTCTTTAGAAATGGTAAAAGAAAATCTGGGAAGGCTGCAGCCGCGGCCTTCTCTGCCGTACAGCCCGCAAGGGCTTTTTTTATTGGGAGGTGAGCGCCATTGGCTGCACGAGGAAGAAAACCGAAGCCGACGGCGCTCAAGGTGCTGGAAGGCAATCCCGGCCATCGTCCCCTCAATAAGAAGGAACCCATGCCAAAGGGACGGCTCCCTCGCTGCCCGGACTGGCTGGAGGATGATGCCAAGAAAGAATGGAAGCGGCTGGGGAAAGTCCTCGCTGAGATGGGGATGCTGACCCATCTGGATATGATGGCCTTTGCCGGATACTGCCAGGCGTATGCCCGGTGGAAAGGGGCTGAAGAGTTCATCACCCAGCATGGGGATATGGTGCGGACGCCGAACGGCTACCTGCAGCAAGTGCCGCAGGTGTCCATCGCCCAGACGAACCTCAAGATCATGCTGAAATTCTGCGAGCAGTTCGGCCTGACTCCGTCTGCCCGGAGCCGCATGATCGGGGAAAAAAACGGGGCAGAAACAGAAACGGATGAAATGGAACTGCTGCTAAGGGGGTGACAAGTTTGGCGTTTGTATATAAGCCGTCAGCGTTCATGCTGCCGGATTCCCGTTATGATGAAGAAAAGGCTGACCGTGCCGTCGCTTTCATCGAGCATCTCTGTCATACCAAAGGAAAATGGGCCGGGAAGCCTTTCCTCTTATTGCCCTGGCAGGAACAGATTGTGCGTGACCTGTTCGGCATCGTCAAGAAAAACGGGAAGCGGCAGTTCCTGACGGCCTATATAGAGATTCCAAAGAAGAACGGGAAAAGCGAGCTGGCTGCAGCCATCGCCCTGTACCTTCTTTATGCCGATAATGAACCGAGTGCCGAAGTGTATGGTGCGGCTTGTGACCGCAATCAGGCATCCATCGTCTTTGATGTGGCACGGCAGATGGTCGAGATGAGTCCGGCCCTGATGCGCCGTTCCAAGATACGGTCGGCCGGGAAGCGGATCATCAACTACCGCAATGCCGGGTTCTATCAGGTATTGTCAGCGGAAACAGGAACCAAGCACGGACTCAATGTGTCCGGCCTGGTCTTTGATGAAATCCATGCCCAGCCGAACCGGAAACTCTACGATGTCCTGACCAAAGGCTCTGGTGATGCAAGGGAGCAGCCGCTCTTTTTCATCATCACTACGGCGGGCAATGACAAGAACAGCATCTGTTACGAACTGCATACCAAGGCCCTGGACCTGATGGCGGGCCGGAAGAAGGATGCCACCTTTTACCCGGTGGTCTATGGGCTGAAACCTGAGGAAGACTGGACGGACGAAGCGAACTGGTACAAGGCGAACCCGTCCCTGGGCCATACCATACAAATCGACCGCGTCCGGGAAGCGTATCGGACTGCCGTCGAAAATCCGGCGGAAGAGAATGTCTTCAAGCAGCTCCGGCTCAATATCTGGACTTCGGCCAGCATCCGCTGGATACCGGAACAGGTCTACGACAAGGGGAATCTTCCCATTGACCGGGATTCTCTGCGGGGACGGATGTGCTGCGGCGGGCTGGATTTGTCCAGCACGTCGGATATCACGGCCCTGGTCCTGGCTTTCCCGCCACGAAGCGAGGATGAGAAATACATCCTGCTTCCTTTCTTCTGGCTGCCGGAAGACACGCTGGAAGTGCGGTGCCGCCGGGATCATGTCCTTTACGATGTCTGGAAAAAACAGGGATTCATCCAGACGACAGAAGGGAACGTCATCCATTATGGTTTCATCGAGAAGTTCATCGAAAAGCTGGGTGAAACATACCATATACGGGAAATCGCTTACGACAGGTGGAACGCCACCCAGATGGTGCAGAACCTGGAAGACATGGGCTTTACCATGGTGCCTTTCGGCCAGGGATTCAAGGATATGTCACCGCCGTCGAAGGAGCTGTTCAAGCTCCTGATGGAAGGGAACATCGTCCATGGCGGCAATCCTGTTCTCAAATGGATGGCTGGCAACGTGGTCATGCGGCAGGACCCGGCGGGAAACATCAAGCCGGATAAAGAAAAATCCGTCGAAAAAATCGACGGAATCGTGGCGTCTATCATGGCACTGGACCGCTGCATCCGCAACGGGATAGGCAGCGGCAGTGTCTATGACGAACGGGGTGTTATTGCTTTTTGATTTTTATTACCAGGTAATTTGGCAGATGTTCATTCTGAACACCCAATCGAAAAGATACGCCATTCCCCTTAAAAGTGGAGAGATGCCTTCCTTTTTCAGGTCTACATAGCCTGTCAGGTATTTTCGTACAGATACCTTAATGTCGTCGTCCAATCTTAGGTCATGAAGTGGGTTATTGCAGTAGAACATTCCCTTTATGCCATGTATTCCCATTGTTTTCAATGTTCTCTTCATCAGTACTTTTATACCGAAGCTGCCGATAGTATCAAATACGAGGCAACCGTGGGAAAAGGCACCCTTTAGCCTCAGAATAAGTTGATGTACCTCTTTTTCTCTGAGATATATAAACACTCCGGCTGCAAACAGGAAAACTCCTTGAAATACATCAATGTATTGAGTCCAAGTATCATCATTTAAATCAGCCGCGATATTGATTTCTCGGCCAATAGGGGGAAGAAGCGAATTTCGTATGGAAATAATGTCTTTCCTGTCGATATTGTATAGATTCATTCTTCCGTTATCTCCTAAGCGAGGGGTCTGATCTAATCCGCATCCCATATTCACAACAGCCGCATCTGGATGGGAAGATAGATAGTCTTGCATCTCATAAAGAATAGCTTTGCTTCGAAGAATACCTTCTAAGGCACCAAACTTCCAAACAAAAGAACCTTTCTTTTTATCAAGCGTAGAAAAATCGTAATTCAGATGTCTGATTACGTCATCCGCATAAGGGTCTAGGAGAATGTGAGGGAAGAGCTCATTGCCAAGTTTCCTGGCATAGAGGGGAATGATTAATGTTTCTTGCACCGTATTTTTTTCAATAGTTATTCTGCTCATGAGTGCTCATTTCCTTTCTGAGATTTACTATTATAAAGATAGTTTACCACTAATAAAACGTGTTTGTAAACTATCAATTACTAGGTTAAGTATCCCTTTTCAGGAGGTTTTCATGCATATCCCATTTTTATCCAGCCTGTTCCGTACTCGGGACAAGCCTCAGAACTATTACATCGGCACGGATTTCCGTTATCTGTTCGGCCCTTCCACCAGCGGCAAGATGGTGAACGAGTTCACGGCCATGCAGACAACGGCGGTGTATGCCTGTGTCCGCATCCTGGCGGAAACCTTGGCAGCTCTGCCGCTACAGCTGTACCGTTACACGCCGGGCGGTAAGGAGCGGGTCTATGACCATCCGCTGTATCATCTGCTCCATGATGAGCCGAACCCGGAGATGACCTCGTTCATCTTCCGGGAAACGCTTATGAGCCATCTGCTCATCTGGGGCAATGCCTACGCCCAGATCATCCGGGACCGCCTGGGACGGGTGCAGGGACTCTATCCGCTGCGTCCAGACAAGATGACCGTCTGCCGGGATGACCGGGGACAGATTTTCTATCTGTATACCAAGACGGGTAATGAGAATCCGAATGTCAAACCATACGGGCAGGTGGTCCTGCAGAAGGAAGATGTACTGCATATCCCCGGCCTTGGTTTTGACGGCCTGGTCGGCTATTCGCCCATTGCCATGGCCCGCAATGCCGTGGGCATGACCATGGCCTGCGAGGAATACGGTGCGTCTTTCTTTGCCAACGGAGCCAGTCCCAGCGGGGTGCTGGAACATCCCGGCGTTCTGAAGGACCCGGCCAAAGTCCGGGATTCGTGGAATGCTGTCTACCGGGGGACGGGCAATGCCCACAAGGTAGCTGTGCTGGAAGAAGGCGTGCGCCCAGACGGGCGTCATTGATAGTAGTGTTTGGTACTACCACCCACAATCATGGGTGAGTTGACCTGCTTTACCGCAATGCGAAAGCTGATACGGGAACATAGCACGGCAGGAAAGCGGTAAGTTACCCAAAGGCTATAAGGTACGACTGAACCGCAACAACAATCGGATATGAGGTTTAAGTTATCTACTGAACGTGAGACCTGAGTGTCCATTTCCGAGGGGAATTGGGAAATTAGCCTATTACCCATTCCGTGACCGGCTGTCTTTACATCCTTCAAAGACAGCATGATTGCAAATGTCACGGCACGAGCAGGAGAACCTGTGTTAAAGGGTCTAAAGCGGAACCGACAATCCGAGCATACCAAGCAATGACGCTAACTGGGGATACCCTAAAGACGGATGCCGAAAGGCTATAGTCTATAGGACTTGAATACCGCCTATGGGTACGGAGCGTTCGTAGTAGTCTGAGAGAGTTAATGGCTCTTACATGGCGAAGGAACGCAGTTTATGCAACTCTAAAAGGAAAGATGAAAGGGAGGAGAAACCTCGATGAAGCCAACATCTGAAATTTTAAAGCGAATGTACGGAAATTCTGAAGAGCATTCAGACGGTATCTACACGCGGCTCTATAGGTATCTTTTGCGAGAGGATATCTACATGACCGCATACAAGAACCTTTACGGAAACAAGGGCGCAGGAACTGAGGGTGTGGATAATGATACGGCTGATGGTTTTGGAAAGGAATATGTGAATCAGATTATTGATGAACTGAAAAACCTGACCTATGAGCCAAAAACAGTAAAACGTGTCTACATTCCTAAGCGCAACGGGAAAATGCGTCCATTGGGCATTCCGTCATTCAGAGATAAACTGGTACAGGATGCGATACGGCAGATACTTGAAGCAATCTATGAGCCTGTTTTCAGTGCCCATTCGCACGGATTCAGACCAAATAGAAGCTGTCATACGGCGCTGAAAGAAATCAGTCGTTCGTTCCGCAGTACGAAGTGGTTTATCGAGGGTGATATTAAAGGGTGCTTTGACAACATTGACCATGCGGTTCTGCTGAATCTGCTTTCCGAGAAGATCAAGGATAGCAAGTTCATAAATCTGATAGGAAAGTTTCTGAAAGCAGGCTACATGGAAAATTGGGAATACCACAAGACATACAGCGGAACACCGCAGGGCGGCATACTTTCCCCGATTCTTGCGAATATATATCTGCATGAGTTGGATAAGAAAGTAGAAGCCATGCAACAGGAATTCAATGCGTCTGCTGAATATGCCTATACACCTGCATACGGTAAAAAGGTAAGAGAGATTGTCAAGCTGAGAAAGCGTTACGGTGATTGCGATGATGAAGCAGAAAAGAAAGAACTGCTAAAACAGATTCATAAGCTTGAAGTGGAAAAGCGCAGATTGCCATACAAGGACGCTTCCGACAAGAAAATTGCCTATGTACGCTATGCCGATGACTTTATTATTGGTGTCAGCGGAAGCCGTGAAGATGCGGAGAGCATAAAGCAGGAGCTTACGTTGTTTGTCGCAACAAAATTAAAACTGGAACTGTCTGACGAGAAAACAAAAATCACGCACAGTTCCGACAACGCTCATTTTCTCGGATATGACATCAACGTGCGCAGATGTCAGGAATCCAAAAGGAAAACCAACGGGGTTGTACAAAGGACGCTTAATAACTCTGTAGAATTGCTTATTCCTATGGAGCGGATTGAGAAGTTTATGTATGACCGTGAGATTGTCATCCAAGGTAAAGACGGCAGTCTCATTCCATGGCAAAGAAACTCGATGGCAGGTCTTACAGACCTTGAAATTGTAGATACCTATAACTCGCAGACTCGTGGAATCTGTAATTATTACAGCATTGCCAGTAATTTCTCAAAGCTGACGTATTTCGTTTATCTAATGGAATACAGTTGCCTGAAAACACTTGCTAAGAAGCATAAAACCAGAATATCAGGCATAAAGAGAATGTTCAAGTGCGGTAAATCATGGGGCGTTCCCTATGAAACGATGAAAGAGAAAAAGCGCATGATGATTGTGAAATTCTCTAACTTCAAACGGGGAAAAGTCTTTGAAGAACCAAACATTGATACGGTAAAGAACCATATTCATTTAAACACAAGAAATTCTCTTGAAGCCAGGTTGAAGGCTTGTAAATGCGAATTATGCGGTGCGGAAGGTGACGGAATTTCCTTTGAAATCCATCACATCAACAGAATGAAAAATCTTAAAGGG
>ULZP01031066.1_pt1 | contig 26939 bp, 28 predicted proteins | sample 1963281 | NCBI WGS metagenome assembly ULZP01 (sample SAMEA4835894, study PRJEB28245) | human gut metagenome | biome: gut microbiome; material: fecal sample | place: Denmark | collected 2008
GTCCTTGACTTTTCGTCTCTGGCAAGACCGCAAAATCCATTTTGGTAAGCGCCGCCGTGCGGCTGGCCACCTTCAATATCCCGCAGTATGCCAGAATGACAATGGTGGATGAGATGGACTTTGGCAGCCTGGGTGAGAAGAAAAAAGCCATCTTCTGCGTGATCCCTGTTGATGACAGCAGCATGAACTACCTTGTGGGAATGCTCTACACCCAATGCTTTCAGGCGCTTTACCGCAGGGCGGACGAGAAACACAACGGACGTCTGCCTGTGCCGGTGCGTGTCATTCAGGACGAATGGGCGAATGTGGCCCAGCCGGAGAGCTATCCGAAGATTCTGGCTACCTGCCGCAGCTACAATATTGGGCTGAACATCATCGTGCAGAACATTCAGCAGATCAAGGCGCTGTACGAAAAGGAATGGGAAAGCATCATCGGCAACTGCGACACGCTGCTGTTCCTCGGCGGCGGCAACGAGCCGACTTCGTTGGAGTTTATCGTAAAGCTGCTGGGCAAGGAAACCATCGCCACACGCACACGAGGGCAAACGAAGGGACGCAGCGGCTCCAGCTCTACCAACTTCCAGCAGACGGGCCGCGACCTGATGACCATTGACGAGGTACGAAAACTGGACACCCATAAAGCGATCCTGTTTATACGAGGGGAAGATCCTGTACTGGACAAAAAGTACAACATCAAGCGCCATCCCAACATTAAGCTGACGACGGACGGTAAGGCAAAGCCTTATATCCACAAGCCGCAGGGCGCGCCGGATTACGCACTGCCTGACCTGCCCTATGCGTTCAAATCACTGGATGATTATGATTTTATTGACATGGAGGAACCTAAACATGAATCTGAACAAGAAGAACCTTTGGAAACCGATGGAGCCGAATAAGGTGAAGCGGCGTTATTGGACGGCGGCTGGGGCTGCTGTTCTCTGTCTTTGCTGCGTCACGCCCGCGATGGCGGCGGGCGGCGATCCGCTGGACATTGTAAACAATCTTTCCGATTTTATCTTCAGCATCATCAAGGCGCTGGGCGTCATTATTCTCGGCTGGGGCATCGTGCAGGTGGGTATGTCGATCCAGTCCCACGATGCCAGCCAGAGAACGCAGGGCTTTCTCTGCCTGTTTGGTGGGCTGATGATCGCCTTTGCAAAGGAAATTCTGACCGCCATCGGCGCGATCTGATAAAAAGAGCCGGGAGATACTGCCTTGCGGCGGATCTCCCGGCTCCTTTGTGGGAGGTGATTTTCATTTGGATAATAACTGGATCGTAGAAAACCTGACCAACGCCTTTGGCGTTTGGAATAGTAAAATGACGGAAATGTGGTCACTGCTGACGGAATCACCCCAGACCTTCAAGGGTGGCACCATCTGGCAGACCATTGTGACCATCAATGGCGGAATGCAGGCCATCGGCTACGGGCTACTGGTGCTGTTCTTTGCCATCGGTATCTTTCGCAGCGCTTCCGGCTTTCGGGACTTTCAAAGGCCGGAGCATTTGCTGCGGCACTTTATCTACTTTGTGCTGGCAAAGCTGGGTATCACCTACGGCATGGATTTGCTGGTAGATGTATTTGATGTGTGCAGCGGCATTGTGGCAACGGCGGCGGGCAGCGTAGGCGGCTTGACCGGCGCATCCGTGGCGCTGCCGCAGGAAATCGCGGACGCCATCGGAGATGTGGGCTTTTTGGCGAGTATCCCGCTTTGGCTGGTGACGCTGCTGGGAAGCCTGATGATCACAGTGCTGGCCTTCATTATGATCCTCACCGTCTATGGGCGCTTTTTTAAGATCTATATGTACGCTGCACTCTCGCCTGTGGCACTGGCATCATTTGCCGGAGAGGGGACTTCCCATTTCGGCAAGGCGTTTCTGCGGAGTTATGTGGGCGTGTGCATGGAAGGGGCGGTGATCGTTCTGGCCTGCATCATCTTTTCGGCCTTTTCCTCCAGCGGTACGCCGGTGGTGGATAGCAGTGCCTCCGTAGTGACGCAGGTGTGGAGCTATTTGGGCGAGGTCATATTTAATTTGCTGGTGCTGGTGGGCCTGGTGAAGTCCGCTGACCATATTGCAAAGGAAATGCTTGGATTATAAAGGAGACGTTTATGGATAATTACCGTGAGAAGATCGTCCGTATCGTGGAGCGAGAGCTGAACCGAACGGAAGAGTATCAGCAAAGACGCGACGAGTACGGCAACGAGGAGTACATTTTGGGCTGTATCATGGTTAAGGGCGATGCTTTTCCGAAAGGGGTGATCGCTCATGCATTTGTTGAGGATATGGGGCTTGAACTTCAATTTCAGGTTTGGAGAGACGAGCCGCGAATCAGGCAGAAGCAGGCTATGTGGTATGACTTGACCTTGTTTGATGTGGAAGGAGACTTCTTTGGAAAACTGGAGCAAGGATACTCGATTTTATCGGTATCTGATCTTTTCCATTGCACCGCTTGGAATGCAACGGAATATCTGGCTGATGAGCAGAATCGAGATAAGGAAAATTCCTGCTGGAAGGGAATGCAAAGGTATCTGAACTATTGTAAAAAGCACGGCATCACAAGAAATTATCTGGTGAAAAAAGAAGAGTACGACGGAATAGATGCTATGAAGTTTTACGACAAGTCAGCCGTTGCCAAATTTGAGAAGAACAGAAAAACGCAGGATCAGTGCCGCTGACGAGGATTAAAACTATACATTTTATTAAATAGACAGGAAAAGCAAGTAGCCCATCGCTACTTGCTTTTCTTTTTTAGGAGATTGATTATGGAAATCAAAATCAACAAGGAAATTCGCGCGTACCGTGAAACGCTCTTTTTCGGCCTATCTGTGCGGCAATTTGTCTGCTCTGTTTTGGCGGTGGGCGCTGCGGTGGGGCTGTACTTTGGCCTAAACCATGTGCTGGACCGGGAAACGGTAAGCTGGGTGTGCATTGTCGGCGCGGCTCCCGTGGCCGCTGCCGGATTCTTTCAGTACAACGGCCTCACGCTGGAGCAATTCTTGTGGGCGTGGCTGAAATCCGAGGTCATCATGGCAGGCAAGCGTGTCTGGAAAGCGGAAAACTATTATGAAGAAGCGATGAAACGAGAGGTGAAGAAACATTGATCTTTTTCAAGCATCGGCGCAGCGCGGAACGGGACGCCTTTTCCGTTCCCCGCAGCGTCCAGAAATCCATTCCCATCAAACGTATTTATCAAGACGGCGTGTTTCAGGTAAGCGGCAAGTTTTCAAAAACTTGGCGCTTTTTTGATGTCAATTACGCCGTGGCCTCCCCGGAAAAACAGAGGGAACTCTTTATGACCTACTGCTCTTTCCTGAACTCGCTGCCCATCGGAGCCACGGCGAAGATCACGCTCTTTAACCGTCAGCTCAATCAAAAGGACTTCGGTCGGACGCTGCTCATGCCCATGCAGGGCGACCGCCGCGATCTCTACCGCAACGAGTATAACGCGCTTGTGTTGGGTAAGGCGGCGGAGAGCAACAATCTCATTCAGGAAAAGTACATCACCGTTTCGGCGGAGAAGAAAAGCGTGGAGGAGGCCCGCGCGTTCTTCTCTCGTGTTGGGACTGACCTTACCACGGGACTTTCCCGTATGTCATCCAGTGTCCGGGAGATCACGGTCAATGACCGTCTGCGGCTTCTGCACGACTTCTATCGCCCCGGCGAGGAGCAGCTATTCCGGTTCAATTTGGAGGACACCATGCGAAGGGGACATGACTTCCGGGACTGCATCGCCCCGGACTGTATTTCCTTTCAAAAAAATCACTATGAGTTGGGCGATCATGTGGGCCGTACCCTGTTCCTGCGGGAGTATGCCAGCTTCATTTCTGACGCGATGATTACGGAGCTGATGGACTATCCCCGGAATATGATGCTTTCCATTGACATTATCCCTGTGGCGATGGACGAAGCAGTGAGCGATATTCGCAAGCGCATTATGTCCGTGGAATCGGATATTACCCGCTGGCAGCAGCGGCAGAATCAGAGCAACAATTTTACCGCCAATATTCCCTATGACTTGGAGCAGATGCGGAGCGAAACGAAGGAGTTTATGGACGACCTCATGAGCCGCGACCAGCGCATGATGCTGGCTTTGGTAACGCTGACGCACCTGGCAGATAACCTTGAACAGCTCGATCAGGACACCGAGGCTCTGCAAGCCATCGGGCGGGCACGCGGTTGCCAGTTTAATATCCTGCGCTATCAGCAGGAGGACGCGCTGAATACGGTGCTGCCCCTCGGTCTCAAGCGCATTGACGCTACCCGCACACTGACCACGGAATGTACCGCCGTTCTCATGCCCTTCAAGTCGCAGGAGATCCAGGACGCGGGCGGTATCTACTACGGTGTCAACGCCGTATCGCATAACCTCATCATCTGCAACCGAGGAAACCTGCTCAACGGCAACGGCTTTATTACCGGTGTGTCCGGCTCAGGCAAGTCGATGGCGGCAAAGCAGGAGGTTTCCGCGCTGGCGCTCTCCACCGACCATGATATTATCATCGTGGACCCGGAGCGTGAATATGGGGAGCTGGTACGGGCATTGGGCGGTGAGGTCATCACCATCTCCGCCGCTGACCCAAATGGCTGTCACATCAATGCGCTGGACTTGTCCGAGGGGTATGGCGATGGCAAGGAGCCGCTGGTGATGAAGTCCGAGTTTATTATGTCACTGTATGAACAGCTCATGGGCGCGGATAAGATCGAGCCGCAGGAGAAGTCCATCATTGACCGCAGCGTGGGAAACATCTACCGAGAATATCTGAAAAACTATCAGGGCGAGCCGCCCACGCTGAAGGACCTCTATGACGACCTGATGAAGCAGGTCAACCCGGAGGCGCACCGGATCGCGTTGGCACTGGAGCTGTTCACGGTGGGCAGTCTGAATGTTTTTTCCCACCAGACCAATATCAACACAAAAAGCCGTATCCTCTGCTTTGACATTCAGGACCTGGGTGAAAATCTGAAATCGGTGGGCCTGCTGGTGATGCTGGACGCCATTTACAACCGCGTTATCCAGAACCGCAGAGAGGGAAAATACACCCATGTCTACATCGACGAGATCTACCTGTTTTTCGCCAACGGGAGCGGCAGCGGACGCAGTATTACCAATTACAGCAGCGAATTCCTCTACAAGTGCTGGAAGCGCTTCCGTAAATACGGCGCGACGCTCACCGGTATCACACAGAATGTGGAGGAATGTCTGCTGTCCAATACAGCGCGTATGATGTTCGCAAACTCCGAGTTCCTGCTGATGCTCAATCAGGCCACCACCGACCGGGAGCAGCTTGCCCGTCTGCTGGGTGCATCGGATACGCAAATGAGCTATGTGGACAATGCCCCGGCTGGCCACGGGCTCATCAAGGTGGGCAGAGCCATCGTGCCTTTCGCCAATGAGCTGCCCAAAAATACGGAGCTGTACCGTCTAATGTCAACACGCCCCGGTGAGGAGTGACGCCATGCGGGACTTGAAGATCAGACCCGGCATGGACACGCCAAAGGCAAAGTTGAAGAACCCCGCGCCTAAAGACGCCGATTCCCTTCTGAAACAGCACATGGACAAGCGGCAGCGGGAAAAGGAGCCGGAAAGCCGCGATCCCGTGCGTTACGCCACCGACCGCGTGGAGAAAAATATGCGCCGTGGTGCAGCTGGAGCGGCGGATACCTCGCGGTAAAGCATTATCAGGAGCAGAAACGGCAAGGTAGGAATAGTGCGTCGGAAAGCCGTACTGCGGCAGAAACGCTCGAAACCACGAACCGTGTGACACCGGCAGGAAGAAACTTGCCCGATACGCCGCAATCACACGCTGCACGAAACGAAGTCGGAAATCAGACCGTACCTCCGCAAAATTGCGGAGGTCCAAAAAGCGCAAATGCCGCCCCGCAGGAGCGTGGGCGGCAGAAAGCCATACAGGACGCAAAAGCCGCCTATCGGCGGAACCTTGCCGAGAAAAGAACAGCAGAGCGGCACATTGTACCTCCACCGTCCGACCGTGGAGGCACAACGGCCCCTCCGCAGAAAGGCAATTCGGGCGCATCGGTCAAGGGCGGTCCTGCCCCCAAGAGCGGACAGGTCATGACCAAGGTCACGCGCACCATGCGTGTTCGACCAACTGACCACGCAACGCCGAACAATGCAATCATCACGCGCCGCGCAAGGGCGGCGGCACAGAGAAAGGCGCAGCGGAAGATGCTTCAGGAATCCGCGCAGAGCGGCGGAAGGGCTTCCAAAAAGCTGGGCAGCGTGGCAGTCCAGGCAGTGAAAGAAATCGGGAAAGGAGTGGCGTCTACGGTCAGCTCGATCCTGTCGGCAGGCGGCGGTGCGGTGGTGCTGGTGCTGCTCCTGACGGTGATCCTTGTGGCGGCAATCGTGGCATCACCCTTTGGTATCCTCTTTTCCAACGAGAGCCGGGAGGCGGGTGTTGTGCCGATCTCCGCTGCGGTGGCGCAGGTCAATTATGAGTATAACGAGCGGTTGGAGGAATTGCAAACAGCGGACAGCTACGACTCCATCTCCGTGACCGGGCAGTCTGCCGATTGGGTGGAAGTTCTGGCGGTGTTCGCGGTGAAGGTGGCGGGCAGCGACGATGTGGACGCCGCGGACGTGGCTACCATGGATGCCGACCGCATTGCGCGCCTGAAAGCGGTCTTTTGGGATATGACTACCATAGCCCACCGCATTGAGGTCATTGACCACCCCGGCAGCGGTGACGACGATGGCTGGACGGAAAGAAACCTCTATATCACCATTACCGCAAAAACGGCAGAGGAGATGAAAACCGCGTATCATTTCAACCGTAACCAGATCGCAGCGCTGGACGAGCTGCTTGAGCAGCGGGATCTCCTGCTGGAGTTGATAGAAGATGTGTACTCCGTCAGCGGAGACACGGCGTCGTTGATCCGCGGCCTGCCGGAAGATCTGTCACCCGAGCGTGAAGCAGTGGTACGCACCGCCTGTTCTCTTGTCGGCAAGGTGAATTATTTTTGGGGAGGAAAATCTCTTGTGATTGGCTGGGACGCCCGATGGGGTGAGCTGCGGCAGGTCACAGCGGCAGGCAGCTCCACCACCGGGACCTATCGGCCCTACGGGCTGGACTGTTCGGGATTCGTTGATTGGGTGATTTACAATCAGTCCGGCGGCAGCTACATCATCGGCCACGGCGGCGGAGCCACCATGCAGCACAGCTATTGTACCGATATTTCGTGGGCGGACGCACAGCCCGGTGACTTGGTATTCTACCCGGATAATTCCCATGTGGGCATCGTTGGCGGCAGGGACGCAAACGGAGAATTGCTAATCATTCACTGCGCCAGCGGATATAATAATGTGGTCATTACCGGCAAGGAGGGCTTTACCTCTGTCGGTAGACCACAATACTACGGCGAGTAGTTGAACAGAAAAGGCCCTACCCAGATATGGTAGGGCCTTGAGACTGTTTTTAAGATTATGGCTTATGGGTATTTTACTGAGCTTACAATCGGCAAGACAATTTAGAGGTTAGTTACCTGCATTTCTCTTGTCACGATACATTAGAAATTGGCGTAAAATAGCTGGGTCCGATCCATTCGCCTTTTTCGTTAAACTTTCCCGAGCTTTGGATTCCATAAGTCTTTGCGTTGGATGAAGCCGTGAGGACATCCTTGGCTCCACTGTCAAATAATCCAGCTCCACTATCGCCAGGATTGCATTCGTAATTTCCTTCGCACATATCCGTCAGAGTCACATACGGAGGAAACTGGACAGAAACACCCGTTCTGGTAATTTTGCCTACGGTCTCTCCAGATGTTGCTCCCAACATGTAAACCTGTTTTCCAGCGATTGGGGTCGCCTTCGCCACGACAGGGAAAAATTCGCCGCCATACGGTGTGATTTTAGACCAATCACCGGACAAGCTTCCGAGGTGGCTAGTAGCACTTCCAATCTTTGTGCCCATAAGATCTTTTACATCAACTGTTCCGCTAAATCCATGTCCCGCTGAATATGCTTTCGAAGCTGAAAGAGCCGGGCCGAGCGTGTAAGCGTAATTTCCGATAAGGATTTTGCCACCCGTGAGATATTGTGTAGTGGATGCCTTTGCTGTAAAGGAAACAGGAACTTTACCGTAAAGCGAGAAAGGCGAAGCGTTGTTATCTGTTTCATAGCCTACAGTCGAACGAATCACGTTATTGCTGTCATCGATAAAATTCAGATAATCCGTCTTTCCGCCGTGACTTAAAACTGCGGCCTTAATTGATTCAATATTATCGTCGCTATAGTCTTTTAGACTAATATCCACTTGATTCGTAATTTCGTTTGCATCAAGCATCATGATGCTATAATCAGACATATATCCTGTAAGGAAATTCTTTATGCGCTCCAACTCAGAAAGGGAGTACGTGACTGTGCGGTATTCCACGTCAATATCTTCGGGTGCCTTTTGAGCAAGCTGGGGCCTGAGAGATGTTGCCTTCTGAGACGCGATAACATTAACAACAAGCGTATCTCCTTCATAATAAAGGCCTCCAAACTCGTTGCTGGACATCTCAGCAGTAAGCAGCTCTGTAAATTCGTCCTCTGTGAGCACTTCATTTTCTGCCTCATTCGCAGAAATTGCTGCTGCTGGAAAAACGCACATGCTCATGCAAATCCCTAACGCAAGAATCAGCGACAAGTACTTTTTCATTTTATCCATCCTTTCAAATTTGTGATGTGAGTATTGTAGAGCTAAAGTTACTTTTGCGGGGCGTTAACGTAGGTTGGATTCACTGGAAAGAGATGCATCTACACTCGAGTCAGACGTATCATAAATGGTCGTAGTGAAAAGAACGAGATCGGAATCCTCAAAGTGATTTTCGGCATACGCAATAACAGAGTTCCAGAAGCTGTCACTATAAGAGAACTCGTCGACTGGATAATCGCTGATTGCCCAATGATAGACCTCGTCACAAGCGGGATCATAGCTGATGGATATATCTATTAAATGCAGGTCATCGTTGGTTAGAATTGCAACCGTTTTGTCTTCGGATGCTGCGGAAAAGAGCTTGCCGTTGTCGATATCCATTACAAAAGGTTCGTCGAACGGTTCGTCTGTCAGCAAATTAATAGCGAACGCTGGAATACATAGGATCATAACCATTGCGCAAGAGAGAACGAATGATAGAAGTCGGTTCATAGGTTTCATTTCTGTCTCCTTTCTGTGTAATAGTCATTGAGTTATGATGAGGCATAGATCATTTGTGCGTCGAGCTTTGTTAAAATATCCTCCCCTTTTGGCTAATTTGATTTATGCCTTTTGCTAATATAAGACAACGAAACAGTAAAGGTGCAACACCTTTTCACGGTGTAGCGCTATAATGCAAAATAAATAGAGGCCCCGTACTGCAAGATGGCAGCGCGGGGTCTCCGTTTATTTGCAAAAATGGGGGGCGCGATAAGAAATCCTATGTAAATTCTGTTAGTTAATTATAGCGCTATCTTCTGCATTGGAGCTTGAGTTCAAAAAGATGAAAATCTAATCAGGAATCATCTTCGCCATTTTTCCATTGTTTATACCATTTCAATGCAGTACTTCCATAAAGGAAGGCTGCTATAAAAAGACCTGCATTATGGAGTCGAAGAGCTGTATAGAAAGTAAATAGTGCTGCGATACCTCCTGTGACTGTAGCCAGTATTACACTAAAGTGCTTATTCATCATTAATCATCCCATAATTTTGTAAGATTGATATGCATCCTGCACTTGTAAGGGATAATCGTAATAGTATGACTGCCCCTTGTCAAATTCGACCGTTTTTGAACTCGAGTCGATTTGTGCTCGGAGATATCCGTCAACCTCTTCGTAACCCTCATAATATACATAGCGGTAGGTTCTATTATAGACTTTACTACTACCTGATGCCTGAGTATAGTGAGAATATAAACCAGCGCAACTGTATCTGTTGAGTGATTTTCCTGCGGGCAGATAAGAAGCAGCATCAAGAACAACACCAAAAACACTACAGATAGTAACTACCAAAGGCTCTTTTACAACTTTTCCTAAATACCCAACAATCAAACTTGCGACCGTAATAGAGGTAGACCACGAGACGTTTTGGACGGAACGGATATCAAAGGTGAGTTGCTCATAAACGGTGAAAGTTACGCCTTGATAAGACTCGCGATGTCGTTCTTTGGAGGGATAGATGTCGGTTCCTAATAAGTTAACTAGTTGGTCACGCAAATCCCCGTTGGCAGAAGCGCACATATCTATACTAGAATCAGGGGCATCATACACAGTCGTGGTGAAAAGAACGAGATTAGAATCCTCTAAGTGATTTTCTGCATATGTAATGATAGCGGTCCAAAAGCTGTCATTATAAGAGAACTCGTCGTCGGGATAGTCGCTGATTGCCCAATGATAGACCTCATCACGAGCGGGAGAATAGCTGATGGAAATATCTATTAGATGTAGATCGTCGTTGGTTAAAATTGCAACTATTTTATCGTCGCTCTCTGCGGAAAAGAGTTTACCATTATCAATATCCATTATAAAGGGGGTGTCCAATTCTTCACTTGACATTCTTTCAGAAGCAAATGCGGGAATGCATAAGCTCATAACCATTGCGCAGAAGAGAATGAGAGATAAAAATTTGTTTAATGCTTTCATTTTAGCTTCCTTTCTGCGTAGTAATAATTATTAGACCGTGTTATGGCATAAATCGTGTGTAATTTATGATCTGCTATCAAATCCCTCCCATCTTTCAGTTTTGCTTGATTTATGCCTTTCGTAGATATAAGACGGTAGAAATTTAAAACTGCAACACGAACCGATATACGAAACAAAAACAATATTCAGTAGTTATTACATCTTTTTTGAATATAGCGTCAAAGGAAGAAGTGTATTTTGCATTTTACTAATCTGAACTCTACGCGAAGTTGCATTTTGAGATATGTTTGGAGTAATTGCGCTTGATTACACAGAAAATTTGCTGTTGCAGATTGGGGAAATAGATGTCTTCTAATTATAGAAGGAGGCGTACAGACAAATTTTGTCTTTTTTACCCATAATTATAAAGAGGCAATCATCTATGGCGTTATAGCTATCTGCCTGCGAGAGTTTTATGCTAAGCCATATTCAATTTTGGAAGAGGAGCAGGATGCTCAGTTTGTCAAGTTTAAGAAGGTTTTTCGGACGATAGGATTTATTGTTGTTATTCTTCCGTCGTCTTTGGGCATCATGCTTGGCGATAGTGTATCATTTAGGTATGGCTCCCCGCTCATGGTTCTCTGCTCGTTATACGTAATTGATGAAGTTTTAGCACTTATCCTTTTCTACAAAACCAAGATGGCCGCCGAGGACGAGAATGAGATTGATAGATAGTAGCTCTATTATACGGGTGATAAGACGGAACCTGAGCAATCTACGACTTGAAAAATATAAGGAAAGGCTTATCAAGAAACCGCGCTACCTAATAGTTTCTTGACAGATAAAGCTATATTGTTTTCGGATTAGATATTCTTGAAAGAAGAATACTTTGTTGCAAAATGTCAAGGAAATTGTCTTTATATTATGAAAGTAGCGAAGTTGTGATTTTATGAAGTGAAGGTGAGACCGATGAGTTACAATTAAATCTCCGCTGCATAGAAACATTGAATTGCTATAAAACCGGCTATTATGGTTAAAGACCATTTGTCCCTAACAAAAACCGATATATCAATCATGAATATCTGAAAGGGAGAATATAATGAAAAAGCGTTTTTTGAGTATGTGCTTGTTTGTAGTCATGTGTCTGACAATAACTCAGGTGGCATTATGAACACAATTCTTCAACTACATTCCAAAGTGGTAACTTCGGTTATCCTTATAACATCAATTGTAGGACTCCTGATATCAATCTATGATCCATTACCAGAATACTACGGAACGGCAGTCTCGGTTGCTATTTGGGTATTCTCCTTGTGGGTGCTAAAGAAAATTCGCAACTTTTATATCGCTGGCAAGGAAACAACGCCAATTGAAAAGAAATTCGATTTTGTCGCTTTCTTTGTGTGCTTTCCGGCGGTTACTTACCTTTCACCCCAAATTAGCAGTTATCAGATTGATGGAGTTACTTCAGGGTGTTTTGGCATTCAGTTGGTTTGGTGCCTCAAATTGCTCTATATTCAATTCCATGATCCTGAAGGCAATACACCTGAGTAATGTTAAATGTTTGTACGAGTCGCTGATGTGATAGAGCAATGATGCACCGAACTTGATGGCATATAAAATCGCCCTGTCAGCGTAAATACTGGCAGGGCGATTGTCATTACTGCGGCGTTATTAGCATTCCATAAGAGTTTTGAGAGGAGCACTTTCCAAGCTAGAATTTTGCCAATTCCAATCAGAAAAGGCATGTTGGAATATCAACAAAAAATTATGTATGGCTTTTTTTAGAAAGTGTCAGAGCGGCTCGCCTTGCGCGGGTCAGCGCCATACGCGCGCTTTCTGGCTTTACTTTGAGATCGCTGGCAATTTCAGCGTAGCTCTTTTCTAAAATATATCGGCTACTGAGCAAAAACTTAGTCTTATCGTCGAGCTCATCCCAAATTTTTGCGAAAGAGTTGATTTCCTCGGATTTTAACAGGATGACTTCGGGGTCGGAGTCATGATCGTCATCAACATTGCTATTATCAAATTCGTCGGCAAGAATCTCTTTTCGTCGGCTGATATTTCGAATATAAGTCAGAGCTGCATTTCTTGCGGATGTTGCAATGTAGGAGGTAAGCACTTTGGCTGGCATAGGACGCAGTGTATCAATGTTATTAATAAGCTGAACGATGACGGTCTGAAAAATGTCATCCTTAGACCAGGGATCGTTTAGTATTGAACCGATTTCGTGATATATGAGCCGTTGATAGGAGAAAAAATGTTCTCCATAAAATCTCGATCACTTTCGTTTTCGATTGCTAGGATACTTGCTGGGATTGGAATCATTTGCTGTCACCTGTTTTGCTATATGTGTCGATCATTTGCCGGACTTCCATGTCAGAGATGATTAAGCTGAGCGCAGCTTGACGATTAGCCGGTAATTTAGCAAATGATGCCATCACATCACCGAGAGTCTTTTCATTGGTGACGGTTTGCTGCAATAACTCAACAGGGAGATTAGACGAGGTGCGACCGAGCAGGTAGTCGGTTGTGACATGAAAGTAGTTTGCAAGAGCAATGACCTTATCAACATCCGGGAGGTGCACACCGTTTTCATAGTTTGAAATTGTTCCAGAGGAAACACAGAGAATATCACCAAGTTCCTTTTGAGTTAGCCCCTTATCTTGCCGCAATTCGGCAATGAGTTCTCCCAAATGAGCCATATAAGCCACTCCTCTAAGAAATTGCACTTGATGTTTGAATTATATATTTTCTGATTTCTTATCGGCTTATATTTTAGGAAAAGAATTGAAATTGTAATATTTACGTGTTATAAATTAGATTTACCATAGTTTTTGAAACGAAAAGTTAAATGGGGGAGCAGCGCGGGGCTGAGTGCCTGTTGCGACTATTGATAGATATTGTCTTATCAATAATAGAGAGAACGGTTGAGGCTCAAAGGAGCAAATAGGGGTGAGTCGCACGATGAATCACAGCTTGAGTGATAGGGCAGCACCAACGAGTCAGGAGTTTATCACACAGATATACAAGAAGTATGATCGACTGATGCTTTTCACAGCAAAGAAGTACCTGATGGATTTACAGGAATGTGAGGATGCTGTTCAAGAGAGCTTATTGAAACTTATGAGTCGGATCGAACTGCTTCGCACGTTAGAAGAACCAGTATTGACCAGCTATGTTGTAACTACTGTACGCAATACGGCCATCAATATACTGCGGCGGCAGAAGAGAGATGCCCAGAATATAACATCATTTACAGAATCAGTCGAAGAGAGTATCATAGAGCCTGATTCTATAATTGATATTATTATGGATCGAGAAGCCAAGAGAAGTTTGTGCGAGGCGATTGATGAGTTGGAACCGAATGAAAGGTTACTGCTAGAGGGGAAGTATTTTCTTGGATATGATGACAGGCAGTTGTCGGAGCTGCTATCTTGTGCGCCGGGGAGTATTCGGATGAAATTAACTCGAGTCAGAAGAAAGGTATTATGTTCGATGCAAGAGAAAGGGGATGTTTAGAATGACCCATCATGAAAAGCTGGTAGAACGATACGAAGATGCTTTATTCGCATTGATGATGGAAGATGTAGCTGAGACGGAAGGCGAAAAGCTGCAGGAGCTTAATGAACAGCTTAAATGTGATCCGGCGGCAGAAATACCTGAAGAGCTGGATGAGCGCTGTATTCGCACAATTAGGACTGAATTCGGAAAGAAAAACTTTAAATCTGCGAGGCGTGGAGCGGTGCGCGTTTTTAGAGTGATCTCGGCAGCTACTTTGATTATGATGCTGCTATTTACCACGGCGTTTGCAGCATCTCCGTCATTCCGCACGCAGACGCTAACTGCTCTTGTGGAAATGTTTGATGACCATAGTGAGATCCGCTTTAGCGGTACTACTAATGGTGCAGAAACCCACAAGATGAGTATTTTGTGGATGCCAGATGGTTACCAAATAGGGCTTGAAGAGTTTGATGAGAGCAGAATGATTATTAGGGCAGAGGGAGAAAACGGCGAAAACCTTAATGTTGCAGCTACGTCGATATCTAAGAGTCGTTCGTACAGTTTTGATACTGAGGGGGCAACTGAAGAGCCTGCTACGGTTCAGGGTAATGAGGCTACCGTTTATCAGATGGAAACTGAGGACGGCGATAAAATAACTGTGCTTTGGACAGATATGGAAAAAGGCTGGATCGTTAGAGTTACAGGATATAACATTTCAAAAGAAGATATGCTTCGCATTTCGGAGAGTGTCGAGATCCGATAGAAAGGAAGAGAAATTTCTCTCTTCCTTTTTATTTTTTATGTTGCACTTGCTGTATGGCGGCATCTATTGTTCCGGGCGCTGCAAAAATAGACAAAATTTGGAGGTCAAAATGAGATTTAGAAGATTAGTGACTATTATGTTGACGCTGAGTGTGGTAGCGTCGTTAATGGCCTTGCCTGTGGCTGCGATTGACTATTCGGATGTGGTTGCTCCGCTATACATTGGATTGGAAGATGTCACCGCTGATCTTGCTATTAGCAGTAATGGCTACGCAAGTTGTGAGGGATCAGCTTCGGTCAGGGATAATTACACCGTAACAGTTGTGGTTGAGTTGCAACAAAAAAATGGAACTTGGAAGACCATTAAGACGTGGACTGAGCAAGGCGGCGTGGATGCGTTCGTGAAAGGATCATATCGCGTGGCGAGTAAGTATAACTATCGTGTAGCCGCTACTGCGAAAGTTTACAATTCAAGAGGCGGCCTTGTTGACAGTAAGACCTCGTATTCTGGCGAAGTTTATTATTAATAAGTTTCTATAAACAGGTAACTTTATAGCAGTCCTAAAGTATAAAATGCTGCGCTCAATTTAATTAGCAAAAAGACCTTGGGGTAACCAAGGCCTTTTTGCTAATTGGAATCTTTTAGGTATGAGGACTGTATCGTTTTGCCTTGCGAAAAATCCTATAGGCGCTCTTTCCAACGGCTAATTTTGCTGTTGGAAATTTTTTTGAAAATTTTGTCCTAGCTTTGCCAAAACCGCACCTTCCATTCGGGATAGAAGCGAAAGGGGAAGAAAGCCGACCTCTCGGTGCATGAGAGGAGGTGAACAACTCTTGGAGCTGACACCATCCCAAAAGAAAACCGTTAGACATCAGTTCGACAGCTTTTGCAGGAAGGTTCTGCGCGAAGAAGCCCGCGATTATGAGCGTCATATCGCGTGGCGTTCCAACCATGAGGTATCCCTTTCGGAGCTGTCAGAGGAGCAGGAGCGCCAAATGTATGTGCTGGACGAGTATCCGTCCGAGCAGACGCATTTTCATGTGCGGGGCTATGATGTGGCAATCGAAAACGAAAATCTTGCCAATGCCCTGACGGTGCTGCCGGATGATAAGCGTGACATTGTTTTGCTTGCCTTTTTCCTTGATATGACCGATCAGGAAATTGCGGACAAGCTGGACATGGTACGCCGCACCGTGCAATACAAACGCGCTCAGTCGCTCAAGGAATTGAAAAAAGAAATGGAGGTTACTGAAGATGGCGCGCAATCTGAGTAATGCCGCTGCATCTCTGCTGCCTTACTCGACCATCGAAGCGGCAGCGTCCGGCAATGTGGACGCGATCAATGCTGTGCTGAAGCACTATGAGCGTTATATTGCGGCTCTGGCAACCAGAACCCTGTATGACGAAAACGGTGTTCCGCACCTTTGCCTCGATGAAGAAAAGGTATGCAGGATGCGAACCAAGCTGATTACCAAGATTCTTGACTTCAAGGTAAACAAAACAGCCTAAAACCCATAGTAGCTCGTGCAGGAGCGTGTCCCCCTTTCCACGCTTCTGCAACGGGCCATTCGTGCATCCGCGAGGAAAGGTTCTTATCACCCGATAGGAGCCTTTCCCGGCTGATCCACAGCCAAATATCACACGCGCCCGAAAGCGCGGATCTGCTGTACCTTGAAAATTTCATAGGCAACCGGATAACGAACCTGAACGGAGCAAAGCCCAGCAAATGGCGCGCCATGATCCGCACGGAAAGGAGGATTTAGGCGAGCGATTCAGCCAGTTTGCATCTGTGTGTGGCATCACAGATGGCCATGACCTCCGTTCAGCTAACGATACTCCCGCGTTGAACGCCCTCAAAGCATTGCGCGGCGCACCCATCAGCATGGGCCGGGGTGAGATTCCCGTGGGCTGCTGCCAGCGGCCATCCGGTTTTGTCGCTTTCATTAAATCAAAAGTAATTATAGGAGGTAGTCATGCGAAAAAATGCAATTCGTTTTATGCTAAATGATTACCCTGATGTAATGTCTATTGATGAGATGTGCAGGGCTTTGTCAATTGGCAAAAAGACTGGATACAAGCTATTACAGACTGGCCAGATTCGTTTCTTGAAAATAGGCCGCGCATATCGCATTCCGAAAATCAATTTGTTGGAATATCTGCAAGTAATCCGACCGGAATGAAACGGGCCTTTCTTATCTAAGGCTGTGTTTTTTGCATTGCTGGGTGACAGGTGATACTATAAGGAGGCCGACAGCAGAAATCCTATGGCCTCCGATTTGTGTGAAAGGAGGATTAACATGGTAGCGGGCCATCTGCATGAGAAAAATGGCTATTATTACATCATTCTAAACCTGACAGATTCAGCAGGAAGAAGAAAGCCCAAATGGATCTCGACAGGCTTAACGATCAAGGGCAATAAAAAACGCGCAGAACAGATGCTCATGGAAGAACGGAGAAAATATGCCAATGCCAAAGCTGGTGACGATGTGCTATTTGCAGACTTCATGGAACAATGGCTTGAGATTGTAAAATCAACCGTCAGCATACCGACTTATTCTTCGTATGTAAATGCTGTGAAGTCAATTATTGCACCATACTTCCGAAAGAAGAAAATACTCTTACGGGATTTGCAGGCACATGACATTCAAATGTTTTATCAGGAGCAATTACAGCGGGTAAAGGCGTCGTCTGTGATTCATTATCACGCAAATATCCATAAGGCACTCAAATACGCCGTCAAGAACGATATGATTCCGAGCAATCCCGCTGACAAGGTTGAGCGGCCAAAGCAGGACAAATTTTACGGCAACTTTTACGATAGGGATGAGTTGAACAAACTCTTTGAAGCCGTTGCAGGCACAAAATTGGAATTGCCGGTTCTTCTCGGTGCATTTTATGGCTTGCGTCGAAGTGAAATCGTTGGCTTAAAATGGAGCGCCATTGATTTTGAGCAAAACACCATTACAATCAGCCATACCGTAACTTCTTGCAATTTGGATGGTAAATGTGTAATCGTTGCAAAGGATACGACAAAAACAAAGTCCAGCCGTAGAACGCTCCCGCTTGTACCGTACTTTCATGAAAAGCTGCTTGCGGTAAAGGCTCAACAGGGAAGAAATCAAAAGTTATGTGGACGCTCCTATAACAGAGAATTCCTTGAATATATTTGCGTAGATGATATTGGGGATCGGTTCAAGCCGAACTATATCACATCGCAGTTTCCAAGGCTGTTGGAACGGAACGGTTTCCGCAAAATCCGCTTTCATGATCTCAGGCATAGCTGTGCGAGCCTCCTGCTGGCCAGCGGTGTCCCCATGAAACATATTCAAGAATGGTTAGGACATAGCGATTTTTCAACCACAGCAAATATCTACGCGCACCTTGATTACTCATCAAAGCTCACATCTGCAAGCGCAATGGAAAGCAATTTCCATCTCGGGGTATAAAAAAGAAGCTACCAACCGAGGTTGATAGCTTCTATGGCGGAGGGCGTGGGATTCGAACCCACGGGTCGGCTCAACACCGGCCAAACGATTTCGAGTCTTTTCAACCATTATGACTTTTGTGGTTTTTTCGTATCGCTTTCAGGCTGTTTTGTCCGCCCAAAACCATAGCTGTATCAAGGTATTTTGGCATTCACCCTTGAAAAAAGCTTGATTTTTCAAGGGGTTCGAATGAAAGCCAAAAATGAGCCGATTTTGGCAGTTTTGTTAGAATTCGCGTTAGAAATGTTAGAACGATGTTAGAACAGCATAGCATACACAGGTGTCTTCCACCGAACAAATGACAGAGGTGTATGTTATGAAAATCAATGACATTGATTGGTCAAAAGTGCCGGATATTCTGGCTAAGGAACAGGTGCGCTTGCTTTGCCATTGCAGCAAACGAACAGCACTCTATTATCTGAAAAGCGGAAAGCTGCCGTGCATTTATTCGGGGAAGAAAACCCGGTGCTACAAAATCAGGAAAGAAGATCTGATGGCTTTCATAGAAGATCGGGAGAACCATCCCGAGTTCTACGCTGTACCGGAGGGATGGTACAAAGAAAGCGGAAGAACGGTTCGGCAACATTATTCGTCGGAAATTAAAATCGACGGCGAAGATTTGCATGAGTATTATCGGTTCCTCCTCAAAGAATACCCAGATGTTCTTGAAGTTAAAAAGGTCAGTGAGATCACGGGATATGCTATTCCGGTAATTAACCGCTGGTGCAACAAAGGCAAGGTGAAGTATTTTTCCATCAGGGCGATGAATATGGTCCCCAAGATATACCTGATTGATTTTTTCTGTTCAAACACATTCAGGACGATACCCCGAAAGAGCGAGTGGCACATCAGCAGTCTGCAAAACTATCGACGCTGGAAGTACTTAGACAGCCTACAATCAAAATGAGGTAAGGACGAGCTATCCATATCGGGTGGCTCGTCCTTTTTTGCTTTAGCTATCAGCCCATTGGCTACGAAGGCAAAATTGCGTCCCAAAGTATCAAGTAGCGCATTCCAAAGTATCAATTTGATACTTTGGAATTTGTTCCAGAGAGACAGACAACCTATCGACATTCCTTATAGGTATTCCGCACCCGTCAAGGGTGCTTTTTTATTATCTCAGAATCAAGTGCGGACTCGCAAATCTGCGTTTTTCAAAAAAATCGAAAAATTTTTTTGGAGGGGGTTAATTTTTGCCCGTTTTCGTTGCCTACCAAGTGAGGGACAAAACAATCGCCCTCGTGAACCTTGAAAACCGAATACACATTCAACAGGTACATTCCTGATCGGGGGCGAAAGCCCCAGCCGGATGAAGGTGCGCCACGAACTTCCTGCCCACAAGGGTTATCACGGAAAGCAAGGTTGGTAGCGATTCCGAACCATTCTGAAATATCCGCTTGCTACGGATAAGGCGATGAAACGATTCAGGGACAATGATACTTCCCTATGGGGCTGGCGGAGTACCCGGCAGAGGTGAGATTCCTATGAGTTCGGTCGGCAGCCGAACGCCTGTTGATTTCCTTTTCTGCATTTTGGGTTCGAGGAAAAATGAAATGCAGCGACGAAAGCTCCAAAGGATGCTTTGAGGCTTTCGTGGATCAGAAATGATTCAAATTCAGAGAAAGGAGGAAAACCCCATGGAAAACTGTAAGGTGATCGCCATCACGAATCAAAAAGGCGGCGTCGGCAAGACGACGACCGCAGTCAATCTCGGCGTGGGACTTGCAAGCTCCGGGAAACGGGTCTTGCTGGTGGATGCTGACCCGCAGGGCAGCTTAACGGTGAGCCTCGGCGTAAAGAACCCAGACGACCTGGATGTATCGCTGTCATCTCTTATGCAGTCGGTCATTGATGATGAGCCGCTTGCGGAGGGTGCCATTATCCGGCACCAGGAGGGTGTGGATTTACTTCCCTCAAACATCGAACTCTCCGGTATGGAAACGGGTCTGTTCAATGTCATGAGCCGTGAGTATGTTTTGAAGAATGCCATCGACGGCATGAGAAAGAGCTACGACTACATTCTGATTGACTGTATGCCCTCTCTAGGCATGATGACGGTCAATGCGCTGGTTGCGGCAGACAGTGTGATTATCCCGTCTCAACCGAATTTCCTGTCAACCAAAGGTCTTAACCTGCTTCTGCGCTCCATCTCAAAGATCAAGCGGCAGATCAACCCGAGATTGAAGATTGACGGCATTTTGCTGACGATGGTGGACAACCGCACCAACAACGCCAAAGCGATTATTTCCTCGCTTCGTTCCACCGTGGGAGAAAATATCCGCGTGTTCCGCTCCGAAATTCCTTTTTCGGTAAGAGCTGCGGAGTGCAGTCTTTCCGGAGAAAGCATCTTCTCCCATGACAGGAACGGCAAGGTCGCAGCGGCGTATGAGGCACTCACAAAGGAGGTGACAGAGCTTGAAGAGCGTGCAAAAAATCGATCTGGGCCTGACCGGGTACGATGAGCTTTTCATGAATGACGCGGAGCGAAAGGAAAACAAGCTCCCGCGCATTTATGATATTCCCCTCTCGGAGATCGACGATTTCCCCGACCACCCCTTCAAGGTGAAGCTGGACGAGGATATGGATCAGCTTGTTCAGAGCATCAAGGAGCGCGGGATCATCACCCCTGTCACGCTCCGCCCAAAGGAAGACGGGCGGTACGAAATCGTATCGGGGCATCGCAGAAAGAAGGTCTGCGAGCTTGCCGGGTTTGATACCGTGAAGGCTGAGGTGCGGGAAATGACCCGTGATGAGGCCATCATTCTAATGGTGGAATCGAACCTGCAGCGCTCTGTGATCCTGCCGAGTGAAAAAGCTTTTTCGTACAAGATGAGGCTGGAAGCCATGAACCGACAGGGACAGCGTACAGATTTAACTTCTGTGCCAGTGGCACAGAAGTCCACATCAAGAGAGTTGTTGGGGAAAGAAGTAGGTGAAAGTCAAGATCAGGTGCGGCGATATATCCGCCTTACGGAGCTCATTCCGGAGCTTCTGGATTTGGTTGACGAGGGACGCATTGCGTTCAGACCTGCAGTGGAGCTTTCGTACCTGCAAAAAGAGGAACAGGGTGCGCTGCTGGAGCAAATCGCCTACGCAGATGCCACGCCGTCCCTCGCCCAGGCCATTAAGCTGAAGCGATTCTCCCAGGACGGAAAGCTGAATAACGAGGTCATTGAGTCGATCATGAGCGAAGAAAAGCCGAACCAGAGGGAGAAGATCAACATCAAGTACGCCGAGGCCAGAAGGTTTATCCCTGCCAGCGTTCCTTACGAAAAAACCGGTGAGTATATTCTAAAAGCGCTGGAATATTATCACCGGTATCAGGAAAGGCAGAAAAGTCGGAATGACGCAAGATAGGTTCTTCGTCAAGGGGGCAGTCTACCCTTTTGACGCTGCGTCAGCGCCGTTCCCCCTCTCACACTCTCCCCCTCATTTACCGGCAATACCAGCTCAAAAGGAAAATATACAGGCGGCACAATTGAAGAAAACCAAGTGCATTCGTACAATATGAGAAAAAACAGTCTTTGGAGGTCATCCCATGAAAAAGCTTCTTATATTGTGCACGCTCCTGCTTGCCGTATTGCTTTCCGGATGCGCCGCAGAACCCCTGCAAGGGCAAACGGCAGGAAACACACCGAAAGCTCCAACGCCACAGGAAGGAACGCCTGCTTCCTTTGAGCCGGTATCCACAGAACCAAACGATCCCACAGAAGCCCCGACAGAAGCCGCCGATCCAGCAGCTTGCACATCAAATGAGGACAAACAAGAAAGCGGCCCTGCTATTTCTTCTGAGCCGGTAAGCGCACCCACGGAATCGAATGCGCCGACACCGGAAGAAGACCGGCAGGCACCCGTGCTTCCGGAGAAGCCGGAGGAAGCAGAAAGTCCGAAAGAGGAACCGTCCGTTCCTGCGATAACCGAGCCGGAACCGACTCCGGAAACTGAACCCGCATTTGATATCGAGCACTGGATTTCTTACGCAAAAAGCACGGCGGTGAGCTTGGGGCTGACCTTGGATAGCTCGGCAACCGATTGCTGGGACAATCCGATTTCCGCAGAGCAGGGCTGCATCTATCTGGAGCGAGACATTAACTCGCGTTTGAAGCGATATGCCGAGGACAAGAGCATCACAGATGTCTGGATCTGGTACGAATGCGTCGGCACAAGCAGCTACCTGATCTATATCGGGTACGCATAAGCATCAACAAATCAATACACCGAAATGAGCATCGTGGAAGCACGGTGCTTTTTTCATGCCTTGAAGGAGGACAGAACGAATGAAGAAGATTCTCAAAAGAGGAATGTCGGGGCTGCTTGCAGTCCTCATGGCATTCACCGTGCTTGCGGGCTTTGGCACGACCACGGCCTTCGCCGCAAGCGAAACAGCGGAGTCCTATATGATTTCTTTCCCCCGTAACGGGGACGCTGCTCAGATTTACTCCGAGGACGCATGGGGACACTCCGCGAAAACCTACATGAACGGCTGGGCAACAGGCTCCAGCAACTATACTACCCTGCATTGCATGGATTCCTTCGACGGGAAGGTGTGCTACTGCATCGAGCCCGGCCTTTCCCGAAATGTCGGCGATACCTATTACGGCTTCGGTGAGGATTTCTGGGATAACTATCCCAGCCAGTACAACAACACCATCGAGCCGGACGATATTAAGCTGCTGCTGGGCCGTATCATGCAGTATGGCTATCAGGGCAACCTTTCCACCTCGTGGAGATCGCAGAATGATTCCGATGCGGATAAGCTGGCCCACGCCTTCGCTACACAGCTGCTCGTTTGGGAAACGGTTGTGGGCGAGCGCGATGCGGACTTTGACCATGTGAGCACCGGCGGCTATGATGAGATCCTGTCGCTGGTTTCCCCCAATCATCCGCTGTATAGCCGAATCATGGATTATTACGACAGCATCGAGTCCAGTGTGCAGAGCCATGCCGTTTGCCCCAGCTTTATGAGCAGAAGCAGCGGCGGCGCAAAGACCATTGAGCTTGCGTGGGATGGCAGTCAGTACATTGCCGAGCTCACGGATACCAACCGCGTGCTGTCACAGTTTACCTTCTCCGCCAGTGAGACAGGCTTCCATTTCAGCGTGTCGGGCAATACGCTCACTATCACCACCGATACGGCTCCCAGCGGCAATGTGACGATCTCCGCAAGTCGAAGCGCATCCCGCTGCGGCGTCCTTGTCTGGACGGACTATAAGTACGGCCCCAACGGCGGCGTTCAGGATACCATCACCTATACGGCCTCCGTCAGCGACCCTGTAAGAGCGTTTCTCAAGCTGAAGGTCAGCTATGGCGGCGCTAAAATCATCAAGACCAGCGAGGACGGCAGGGTGGACGGCATTACCTTCACCATCACCGGCGAGGGCGTCAATCAGACCGTTACCACCGACCGAAACGGTGAAATTCGCATCGACAATCTGATGCCCGGCATTTATACCGTCACCGAGCAGAGCTATGACAAGTATGTGCCCCAGGAAAGCCACCGTGTCACCGTGCTTGCCGGACAGACGGCGACGGTTTCCTTTAACAATGTGCTCCGCCGCGGCGAGCTTATCGTGACCAAAACCTCCGAGGATGGGCTGAATCAGGGTGTGAAGTTTCACCTTTTTGGAACCTCTCTCAGCGGTCTGCCTGTAGATGAATACGCAATTACCGATGAAAACGGTGTGGCGACTTTTAAGGATGTGCTCATCGGCACCGGCTACACGCTGGAGGAGATGGACGCCGCCATTCGCTATGTGGTTCCCGACAGTCAGAGCGCCGCAGTGGAATGGAATAGCGTAACCAATAAGAGTGTTTCCAACATCCTCAAGAAGTTCAATGTAACAGTAACCAAGAACGACCGTGAAAACGGAACGGCGCAGGGCGACGCCTCCCTTGCCGGTGCCGCCTACGGTATTTTTAAGGGCGATCAGCTTGCGGATACCTACTACACCGACGAGAACGGCCAGTTCACCACTGGCTATTATGTCTGCGGCGACGACTGGACGATCCGTGAGATCAGCCCCTCCGAGGGCTATCTTCTGGACAGCACCGTTTATCCTGTCGGTGCAGAGGCGGCCAATTACACCGTTGAGCTGAACGCTGCGACTGCTGTGGCTGTTACCGAGCAGGTGCAGAAGGGCAATATCGCCATCATTAAGCACTCGGATAACGGCGATACGCAGATCGAAACTCCCGAGGAGGGCGCAGTATTCGCCGTCTATCTGAAATCTGCCGGCAGCTATGAAGCCGCCAAAGATAGTGAGAGGGACTATCTGACCTGCGATGAAAACGGCTTTGCCCAAAGTAAGGACCTGCCCTACGGCGTGTACACCGTGCATCAGGTCTCCGGCTGGGAGGGCCGTGAGCTGATGAGCGACTTTGATGTGTTCATTGCCAAGGACGGCGAGACCTACCGCTACCTCATCAACAACGCCAACTTCGAGTCCTTCATTAAGGTCATCAAGGTGGATGCAGAAACCGGCAATACCATTCCCTATGCGGGTGCAGGTTTTCAGATCTTTCGTCCGGATGGCTCCAAGGTGGAAATGACCTTTACCTACCCGGAGGTCACCACCATCGACACCTTCTACACCAACGATGCCGGCATGCTCATCACGCCGGAGAAATTGGAGTTCGGCAAGGGCTACTCTCTCAAGGAAGTCTCCGCCCCTTATGGCTATGTGCTCAGCCACGAGGCGGTCAAGTTTGATGTGACCGAAGAGAATTCCACCGAGGAAAGCGGCGTGACAGTCGTTGCGGTGAAGCTGGGCAATTACGCGCAGAAAGGCATCATCAAGATTTCCAAAACCGGCGAGGTGTTTGCCTCTGTTGCGGCGGCGGACGGGGTCTATCAGCCGGTCTATGCGGTGCAGGGTCTTGCGGGAGCAACCTATGAGATCAAGGCAGCGGCGGACATCTACACTCCGGACGGTACGCTGCGCTGCAGCGCCGGCGAGGTGGTGGATACGGTGACCACCGGCGCAGATGGCATGGCGGAGAGCAAGCCGCTGTATCTGGGAAAATACGAAATCACCGAGATGAAAGCCCCCGACGGCATGGTCATTAACAAGGACGCCCATACCGCAGAGCTTGTCTATGCCGGGCAGGAGATTGAGATCACCGAAACCGCTGCCAGCTTCTGCAATGACAGACAGAAGGCGCGGATTTCTCTTTCCAAGGTACTGGAGCAGAACAAGCAGTTCGGTATCGGCATGAATAACGAGCTTTCCGCCGTGACTTTCGGCTTCTATGCCGCCGAGGAGCTTACCGCAGCAGACGGCTCTGTCATTCCTGCGGACGGTCTCATCGAGATCCTGTCTCTTGATGAAAACGGGAAAGCCGTGCTCAAGAGCGATGTACCCTTCGGCAGCTACTATGTCAAGGAAATCAGTACCGACAGCCACTACATTCTCTCCGATGAGAAGTACCCTGTGACCTTCGCCTATGCCGGTCAGGAAATCCCCGTTGTGGAGCTTGCCGTCAATGACGGCAAGAGCATTACCAACGAGATGATCTACGGGGAAATCCACGGCACGAAGAAGGACGAGGACGGCAAGGCGTTAGCCGGAGCTACCATCGGTCTGTTCCTTACTGACGGCACCGAGCCTATCCTGACCACCGTTTCCGCAGAGGACGGCAGCTTTGCCTTTACGGGCATCCCTTATGGCGAGTATGTGGTCCGTGAAATCGCCGCGCCGGAGGGCTATGTGCTGGATGAGACGCCTTATACCGTGAAGGTAGATCAGAACGGTGCTGTGGTCGAGATCGAGATCACCAACAAGCTCATTCGCGGCAGCGTTCAGCTGACCAAGGTGGATAAAAACTATCCCGACCACCATTTGAGCGGTGCGATCTTTGAGGTATACCGTGACGGAAAGCTCGTGGATCAGATGGAGGAGCTGTCCGACGGCGTCTACAAGCTGGACAATCTGCCCTACGGCGATTACACGCTGAAGGAAACTGAGGCCCCCAAGGGCTTCTTCCTTGATGAGAAGACCTACAGCTTCTCCATTAAGGAAAACGGCAAGACGGTCATCGTAGAAAACGAGGCCGGAAAGGGCTTTGTCAACCAGGCCCAGACCGGAGGCATCCGTATTGAAAAGACTTCGGATGACGGCGTGCTGAAGGGCTTTACCTTCCGCGTGGAGGGCTCGGATATCACCGGCAATGCTTTCAGCAAGGACTTTGTGACCGATGAAAAGGGTCAGATTCACATCGAGGAGCTGCGCATCGGTGATTATGTGATCTCCGAGGTGTCCAACAAGGCCAACGAGAAGTATGAGCTTCCCGCAAATGTCACCGTAACCGTTCACGAAGGAAAGACGGTCGTTGCCAAGTTCCATAACAAGCTCAAGCCTGTTACGGATATCCCCAAAACCGGAGATACCACCAATATGCCCCTCTGGGCAGCGCTTGCGGGCATCTCCGCAGTCAGCGCAGGTGCAGCGGCCTTCTTTACCTTCCGCAAAAAGAAGGAGGTAGGCAAGCATGAACGCTAAAGTCATCATCGGCATCGCCCTTGTGGTGTTTATTATCGCAGGGCTGATCGTTCTTCGCCTGAAGAACAGAAAGTAAAACGGCAAGGGGG
>ULZP01001423.1_pt1 | contig 20003 bp, 19 predicted proteins | sample 1963281 | NCBI WGS metagenome assembly ULZP01 (sample SAMEA4835894, study PRJEB28245) | human gut metagenome | biome: gut microbiome; material: fecal sample | place: Denmark | collected 2008
CTCTTCTTCTGTCTACTTTATTGACTATGGTCCAGAATGCGGTGCTTTTGCCATGGACAAAACGATGTCGCAATTAAATCCCTCTGACTATCTTTATAGTATTTTGCGGTTGATTGGTTCTTATGAAACCACAAAACTGACAAAGACATTTTCCTCTTCGATGAAAGAATCTGTAAATCTGGGAACACAGGCGGAAGAACTTACAGATTGGTTTCAGGGGTATCTAAAAACATATGATGAAATCAAGGTATCCGTTCGGGATACGGAAGATTATACGATTACGGAAGGGTATTATGAAGTATCTACTTATGACTTGTGGAAAGAATACAATACCAATCAGAATGAGATTCTCAATACCTATCTGGTCTATTTCAAGCATCAAAGAGGTTTGAAAAATTCGGATTCTGATGGAATGCTCACGATTCAGATTGTAGAGAAAACGAGTGATGACATGGAACTGAACCCACTCGATCAGTATGGAATATACTTTGATTTTATGTGATTCGGCGTAATTGCGAATTGGAACAGGATTGATATTTTCATGATTGTGGGATGGTATTGCTTGCTATAGATGCTTTGCATCTAATGAGATGAAAGGAGAATCACTTGATAAATAATCTTGAGTCTTTTTTGCCGGAAGAATTTATCAATCATGCGTATTCATTGAAACACCTGGGATTCAATGAATACGCATGGGATCAAAACTATATTTTAAAGGTTATCCATTATTTATGGGAGAAGAAAATAATTATTTTAGGAGGTGATGTTTATACACAATCAAATGGTGTTTTAGAAATGGCTTATGCGAACTGGTATTTTAATGTTGATTTAGCAGATACGATGGAACACAATGTTAATCATAGCGTAGAAACTGCAATGAAATACATAAATAATTACAGTGATAAGAACAACAGCTATTACTCGCTAGTTATACGTGGAACATAATTATTTATTTTACACATTTATAGGCGCTTGTCGCTTTTTGGGGAAAAATAGGAGAAATGAAATATGTTTTGCTTTGTTTTTATTTATTGCTCATTGATATATTTGTTCCTCAGAATACTTACAAAAGAGAAAATAAAGATGTTATATTTCCCAAAAAACAAAAAAATAAGCAAAATGATTTCTGTGCAAAAAAAGAATTGTTCTTTTTTAAGGAATTTCTTTATGCTGTATTTTAATCGAATCAATCTAAAATACGCTAAGAATATTTCTAAAATACATTTACTTGAAATTTACAATTTTATTCATTTTCTACTTTTAGCTGCGACGTTAATATGCTGCGTCTTTCAATTTGAATTTATAATTAATTTCTTTTTAGTGGTTATTGCTTTGACGGAAGTCTCTCAATGCGTATTATTAGTTGTGATTGGAAATGAATAATATACAAATTGTTGATTTTATGGAGTGAAATAAGCTTTTCAAGGCGAGTTCTATGGGGCAGAGCAGCATACAATCCAGCGGAAAATTGGTTTCATATGTTGCTTTTTGCACCATGAATCTTCCCTAGTTAAGCTGAGATTCAAAGTATTTGAATCATATCCATATTATAGTGTAACTCAAGTTATGGGACGTCTGGAAAGAAGAGTTCGTTGATGATATTCATCCCAACACCAAGAGATTGCAGAAGGTGTTTCCATGCCGATGCTGGGGTTCGGCACATTTATGAACACGGGGGCAGACTGTGAGCGAACTGTTGCGGAGGCGATTCACACAGGGTATCGTCTCATCGATACTGCCGAGGCTTACGGCAATGAGGAGCAGGTCGGCAGGGGAATCAAGGCAGGCGGTGTGTGCCGTGATGCACTTTTTCTCGTAACAAAGGTCAATTTCAAGTCCTATTCCCGTACCCGGGAAACTGTGGAAAATTCGCTGCGGCTGTTAGGTACGGATTATCTCGACCTTGTGCTGCTCCACTGGCCTTTTGCGGATTATTATACCGCATGGCGTGAACTGGAAAAGCTGCATAAGGAGGGATATATCCGTGCTATCGGCGTATCAAATTTTGAGCCGGACAGGCTGATCGACCTTATCGCATACAACGAAGTCAAGCCTGCTGTCAATCAGATCGAAACGCACCTCTACTGTCAGCGTCAGACGGAGCATGTCTGGGAAGAGAAATACGGCGTTTCGCATATGGCGTATGCACCGTTGGGGCAGGGTCACGCAAACGAGATGTTTGCCGAACCGATCGTGCAGGAGATTGCCGCAAAGTATAGCAAAACCGCTGCACAGGTTTTACTTCGCCGTACCATACAGAATAATACGACGGTTATCCCGAAGTCTGTCCATTCGGAACGAATTGCCGAGAATTTCAACGTGTTTGATTTTGAACTGACAGCAGATGAAATGAAACGACTTGCGGCACTGGACAAAAATCTGCCCATGATCGGAACTCCCGAAAAGCCGGAACTGGTAGAGTTTTCTTTGACGTGGTAACGATAGCATAAAGTGGATTTCGTAAATAAAAGGTGGAGAATGCAGTATTACATTCTCCACTTTTTCCTGTTTCAGGTTGTTTTTACCGGTATTGACACATGATATCACGATTTCCGATTCCAATTTTTCATGCTGCTGCCTTGCTGTTCCACAAACCCACGATGTCCATGCACCGGAATCTTCTCCAAAGCAGTCTCCAATGCTGCAAATTCCTCATCAGAAAGCGTGACATTCCATGCTCCCAGATTTTCCAGAATCCGTTCTTGATTTTTAGAACCAGGAATCGGCACCACATTGGGATATTTATGGAGCATCCAACACAGGGAGATCTGTGCCTTGGTGGCATTTTTATCTGCCGCATAGCGTTCGAGAAGATCCAGTATCGGCTGGTTGGCTGCCATATTTTCTTTTTGCAGCTGCGGGACAAACTTTCGCACATCGTCGCTGTGCGAAAAGTCAGAATCTGCGGTCACTTTTCCGGACAGAAAGCCACTTGCAATCGGAGAAAACGGCACAACGCCGATATTGTGTGCAAGGCAGTAGGGGATAACTGCATCCTCCACCCCACGTTCCAGCATGGAATAGATATTCTGCACTGCCGACAGCGGCGTGACAGCATTGGCACGGTCGATGACATCCACATCAACCTGCGACAATCCCCAGCCCCGGATCAGACCGTTTCCAATCAGTTTTCCCATAACCTCTGCCACATCTTCCACCGGAATCGCCGGATTGATGCGATGCAGGTAGTAGAGGTCAGCATAGTCCGTGCGAAGTCTGTCCAAAGAGGCAGTCAGATGCTCCCGCATTACAGATTCCAGCCCTTTTTCGGTAACTTCGCTGGCATCGAGATGCAGTTTTGTGGCAAGAACCACATTCTTGCGGAAATCATGAACCGCCTCGCCGACGATTCGCTCATTGTGTCCCTGGTTTTCCGGCAGCAGGTTTGGCCCGTAGGATTCGGCAGTATCAAAGAATGTACAGCCGAAGTCATAGGCTTTGCGAATTGCCGCAATGCTATAGTTTCTGTCTGGAATCTCGCCGTATCCGTGGCTGAATCCCATGCAATCCATGCCGATGGGGGATACTGCAATGTCTCTTAGTTTGCGTTTGGTCATTTGTGTTCCTCCATTCTGTATTGTAAGTTGGGATTTATGTGTCTATTCTTATCATTTCAGTGATTGGCTTATTTCTATAAATCAAATCTTCCCGTGAAGTAAAACCGTTTTTCTCCCAGAAAGCATTTCCATCAGTATTTTTTGAAAATACAACCAAAGCAGCCTTATTTATGCCTAATGCTTTTAATTTTCCCATAACTTCATTTACAAGTTTGTTAGCTATTCCTTGATGCCTGTAGTTAGGATTAACCGCTGTATGGTAGATATAGCCTCTTCTTCCATCGTTACCAGCAATAATTACTCCAATTATTGTTTGTTCTATCTCAGCAACAAAACAAGTTTCAGGGTTTCTGTTCAGAAACCTCTCTATTCCTTCTTTTGAATCGTCTAAATTATTTAATCCAATCCCTGAACATGACAACCATAATTGATAAACCTGCTTGTAATCGGATATATTCATTACTCTGATTTTCATTTTTAACAGTCCTCGTCCTTTGTCAACTTCCGATTTATAAAACTGATATCCTACATTTCATTTTCCCCATTATACTATATTCCAAACCAAAAGACAAGCCAATTTCCAAATGAAAATACGGCGTGAAGGTGAAAACTGACTTGAAAAGCAGAAACAGATATAAATAAATCGGTTTGTATTTACCTTCTTGATTCTGATTGCATTTATCACAAGCACGTCAAAATTACTCGTAGTTTTGACGTGCTTGTTTTTCTCTTTCACCCTCACCTTGCATTTTCCCCCTTTTTATGATATGATGAAACAAGAGGTGATTACATGATTCGCATTGCAATTGTGGATGATGAAAGAGAGATACTGGAACTTTTGTTCCGGATAATAGATGATACATTAAAAAGGGAACAGGCGCAGTTTGAAATAACCACGTTTTTGAAAGCGGAAGAGCTGTTGTCCAGCCATAGGGAAAAGCCGTTTCAAATTATTTTTGCTGACCTGGAAATGCCGGATGTTGACGGGCTGCATCTGGCGGCAGAACTTCGGAAAGAAGACCAGCATACCCTGTTGATTTTCGTCACAAATCATGATGAACTGGTTTTCCAATGCTTTCAGTATGAGGTGTTCAACTTTATCCGAAAAGACTTTCTGGAATCGGAACTGCCGTTGGCTGTTGCTTCTGCTTACCAGAAGGTGTGGAATCATACCTCAAAATTACAGCTGAAGTCCAAAACCGGGCTGCTTTCCCTGGCGGCAGATGATGTAGTTTATTTCGTTTCGGAAAACCATACGATTATGATGTGTGAAAAAGAGAATACAAAAGTGCAGGTGATGTACACCATGGAAAAGCTGGAAAAACTGCTTCCGCAAAATCAATTTGTCCGTTGTCATGCCGGTTATATCGTCAATTGTTTCTATGTGTTTTCCATCAATCCAAACGAGATCTTGCTGACGACAGGCGAACGGATTCCTTTGAGCCGACACCGGAAAAAAGAGATGAAGTCTGTTTTTCAGCAGTATTTAAGGGGTATATGAAATGGAGTTATTTTATCAGGCGTGTGAAGTGGCAGCAACAGGCTCTGAAGTGGTCATGATGCTGTATTTTGTCAGTAAATTTCTTGGATGCAGATACCAGGGCTGGCAGAATCGGATTTTTCAATTTCTATCATTTTTCGTGATTTTTAACTATATGATGATCGTGGATAAGATCTTTCTGCCGTACAATGCGGTGAAAGATTTTGTTGTCATGCTTTTGTATATCTTGTATGCGCTGCTTTTGACAAAAGGCGCAAGGCTCTATCAGATCATATTGCCGGCAGCCGGTATCATCATGATTGCAGGTATCAACATTTCTGTACATGAAATCATATCTGCTATGTTTCACTTAAAGGCAGAGCAGTTGCTGGAGGAACAGAATAATCTGAGAGTTGCCGCTCTGTTTATCACAAAGTTTTTGTTCTTTTTGCTGACGCAGGTGGTTTTGAACCGAGTTCATTTGAAGAAAGCAAAATTCCGGAAAAAAGAGTTTTTCTCGATTTTTATTGTCTTTTTTGTTTCCGCAGTCATGATGATCTATATGTTTCAATTTCAGTATAACAGTAAGCAAGTCAACATAAAGCGGTTTGTGATGGTCTTTTATGTTGGGATTATCTTGATTAACATTTGTGTACTTCCTCTGCTTTCGATGTTGGCAGAGAGAAACCAAAAAGAACTACAGTATACAATTATGCAGACACAGCTGGAAGAACAAAAGAAAACATATGACGCACTTTATACAGTCTATCACAATTTGCAGATTTTACAGCATGACATGAAAAATGAGCTGCTTTGCGTGCAAAAAGCGATTCTCGATGACGACCAGGAGAAAGCAGTTGCCACGCTGGAGCGGCTGACCCGGGAAAAAATAACAAACTTTCGTTCTTATGTTAAGACCCAAAACGATCTTGTGGATATGGTCTTGAATATCAAACTCAACTATGCGAAAGAAAAGGGCATTTTGGTTTCTTGTCTGATTGATACCGACTTTGCCGGTTTCGATGCAGACGATCTGGTAAATCTGCTTGCCAACAGTCTGGACAATGCCATTGAATCCTCCTTGCAGCAGAAAAAGAGAAAGGAAATTGCAATTGCCATAAAAAACAAGAGAAATTACCTTTGGATCGAGATAAAAAATGCGATCTCTTCCTCTGTTTTGCAGAAGAACGCAAAATTGCTGACGACAAAGGCAAACCGGAAGTACCATGGATTCGGCACAGAGTCCATTCGAAACCTTGTAGAAAAGTATGACGGCGGAACAGAGTATTACGAAAAAGACGGCTGGTTTGTTCTGGATATTATGATGCGAAAATCAGTATAAAAGCACCAGCTGTGAAAATGGCATTGTTTTCTGTCATTCAGCAGAACACCGGTACTGAAATGGTACGTTTTCTGCATTTGGGGGACGAAAACCTGCATTTGGGGAACAAAACATTGCATTCTGCGATAAAATGCGATATGATTGACTTACCGAAAAATGTGCTGAAAAGCACTGTGATTCCGGGCGAGTCCATATCGCATTTTTTGTGCGGAAAAGGCGCCAAACATACCAATTACGCAAAAAAACATACCAACTACGCAAATCGGGTTGACTTTTTGCGAAAATTCGGCTAGGATATTCACAAAAGACTGCGCCATGATGCCTGCCCTGTGAATGTCAGAAAACACATTGGGAAATGAGAACAAAGTATGAAAAACAGTAAGTTTCGCTGAAAACACGGTAAGTTTCGTAGACTTCTCGCACGGGTGTTCTTTTTATGGTATAATAAAATATAATTTTAATGAGGAGGAAGTTCCTATGAAGAAAAGAATTCTGAGTATGCTCACTGCTGCAATGATGAGCAGCACCTGCTTTTTTGTCGGTGCGGAGCAAATTTGTGCAGCGGAGTATCCTTCTTTTACACTGCGGTTAAATCAGCATACTGGAAACGCAGAGTTTATGGAAGATGAAACCGATAAAAAGGTGATCTTTACGGCTACTTGCTTAAAGTATTCCGGAAGCGATGTAGAACTGGTTGATGCCAAAACAAACGAAGTAGTCGCAAAAATGCTGGATGACGGCAACTTCGACGTTAGCGGAGATGACCTGGAAAATGACAGAACCTGGTCTGCTGTGCTGTCGTTTGAGAATGCGGCAGTTGGTTCTTATTCTTATTATGCTCGCCTGACAGATGCTGATGGGACAGTTTCTACCACAAAAACCTTTTCTGTTGTAATTTATGATGCGGTATCAGATGCTGATGCTGAAAGAATGGCAGAAATCGCACAAAAGGTAGGTGTACTGTCCAGCGATACCACATTTCAGAATGCAGATCAGGAAACCCGAAAGCAGATGGCAGATGCACTGTTCGAGCAGCTGATTGCAGAGGGATATGTAAAAGAAAACTCTGTGAACTATGATGAGGAAAAGCATTGCTATGCCTATCAATGTGAGGGTGTTGGCGGATTTTCTGATGTGACGTGTTATCTGGACATTGCGGTCAAAGACCCTGATCAAGTATCTCCTGGTATTGCGACTGATGTTACACTGAGTTCCAGTGCCAAACGGCTTCAGGTAGATTCAGAAGAAATGTCTGTTTTGTTTACGGCTGAAACAGCTGCGAATGTAGATTCCATTTCGCTGATGGATGCCTCTACAAATCAGGAAGTGGCAGTGCTTTATGATGATGGCGCAGCCACCTATCCAAATGACAGAGACTTGTACGAAAATGATGGCGTGTACTCCAATTATCTGGATCTGTCCGGAAATCAGGTAGGGGATTATTCTTATTATGCACAGTATACAGTGAATGGAAAGACCTATACTTCCGATACTGTTACAGTCCGTGTCTATCGCCAATTCACAGAGCAGGAACTGGCGGATATGCAGAAAATTACGGATACACTCAATGCATTGATCAATTCAGAAGAGTATGCAGCATTGTCTGTGGAGAAAAAGGTAAAGGCTCTATCCGACAGGATCAACTCCCTGGCAGAAGTGGATGAAACGTTGGGTTATGCACTGGTAGATGCCGATTCAATTCGGTATAATAATGTAACTTATCAGTTTGAATTCAAGGACTATATTGGATTGAACTATGTATATTATGCTTATACAATTCCCAATACGGACGCTACAGACAATTCCGCATTCACCTATGTCAACCATGGAGATTCAATTGAAATCACTGGCTTTGACAATTCCGTTTCCGATGTTGTGATTCCCTCTGAAATCGAAGGACTTCCGGTCACTACAATTTCTACTGGAGCGTTCTATCTCTCTGCAATTACATCCATCGAAGTGCCGGATACGGTAACTTCCATCGGCGAAATGGCGTTTCTGGGCTGTACTTCTTTGAAGACTGTAAAGCTTTCAACCGGTGTTGCAAAAATCGAGAAAAATGCGTTTGGTTCCTGCAGTGCTTTGCAGGAAGTCCAGGTTGCGAAAGATAACCCCAACTTTTCCAGCTTAGATGGTGTTCTGTACTCCAAGGCGCAGGACACACTGGTAATCTATCCGGCGGCAAAGACAGATGCTGCATATACCATTCCAGGCGGTGTTACATCTGTTGCAATGTACGCTTTTTCCGAAAATCCTTATCTGGAGACCCTTGCAATTCCGAATTCCTTGATTAAGGTGGGAGATTCCGCATTTTTTAACTGCAAAAATCTGCGCTCAGTTTCCTATAACGGAACAGAAGAAGAGTGGAATCAGATTACCATTGGTTTGCTGAATGAAAAGCTGACAGGAGCTAACATTCAGTATCAAGAGCGAATTATTGGGGATGTTAATGCAGACGGTGCATTGACAATTTCTGATGTGGTGCTACTGCAAAAGTGGCTGCTGGCTGTACCGGATACACAGCTTGCAGACTGGAAAGCGGCAGATTTCAACGAAGATCAGACTTTGAATGGATTTGACCTTTGCCAGATGCGTTATGCACTGCTGAAACAGGAAGAAAACGCCAAACAGTAAGGTCGGAAAACTTCAAATACAAACAGGCATACAGCATCTGTAAAAATAGATGCTGTATCCTTCCGGTTTGAAATGATGCAGCATCTAAGCGAATCTGTGCTTCTCAAAACAGCTGTTCCAAGTTGGGATGAAACTGTTCCGCTCATCCCAAAATCGCTTATGGTGTGTTTTTACGCCGGAAGGATGCAGCATCGGAAAGCGGACAAGGCTTTAGAATGTACCGTATGCCGGTATGCAAAAGCGTCTCTCAAAAGACTATAAAACCCGTATCTTTCATTTTTCTATTGTAATTTCACGAAAGCTGTGATATAATAGAAATAACAGAAATCCATAAAACGGGAAAACGATGCTTTTGGACGCTTTAACAATCCATAAAAAGCAAAAGCTGCCGTTAGGCAGCTTTTTTAGGTTACTCCGGTTAGCGATTTCTAACTAGCGAAAATGGAAGAGGAGTGCTGAACAGATATGGCTGAAAAGATAAAACTTTCCGGTGTGCCGGAAACGATGCTGCAAACGGTATACGCCCGTGCCAAAGAAAGCACAGGCCGTGGTGTCATTCAAGACAAAAAAGCGTTGGAGATCATCGACGAACTGGACTACGATTTTTCCCTCGCAGACAAGGATACTGCTATGCGCAGCGGTGTGATTGCACGCACACTGGTACTCGATCGGTTGGTGGGGGCGTGGCTCGCCAAAAATTCCGGTGCAGTGGTAGTCAACATAGCCTGCGGACTGGATACCCGATGCTATCGGATGCGTGGGTTTTCTCACTGGTACAACCTGGACTTGCCGCAGACCATGGCTGTTCGGGAAAAACTGCTGCCGGAAAGCGGTATGATCTCACAGATTGCTATGTCTGCCATGGACGATTGGGGCAGCAAAATTGCAGAACAGGATGTGCCGGCACTGGTCATCATTGAGGGACTGACCATGTACCTGTCTGAGGCAGATGTCAAGCGGATTTTTGCAGTGATTTCCAAGCGATTCCCGAAAGCTGCTGTGCTGGTTGAGATCATGAATCCGGCTGTTGCAAAACGATTCAAGGAAAAATCCATCGAGGGCAGCCGTGCGAAATTCACATGGGGCATAAAGGACGGCAAGGCGCTCGCAGCACTCTTGCCGGATTTCCAATTTGTCGAAGAACACGCTCTGACCGAAGGCATGGCGGTGTTTATGCCCATCTATAAGCTGCTTGGAAAAATTCCGTTTGTGCGCAATATTTCCAACAAGATCGCTGTTCTTGAAAAGGGGAAATCCATATGAGCATTTTCGCATCGTTGCTGCGCAGTATCTATAAGCTATCCGGTGCGAAAGACGAAGTTCTTATTTCAAGGAGGCAAAAGAGGATTTTGCCAAGATAACGGAAATCCTGAAAAAATAAAGCGGCAGTCCTGCAAAAAGAAGAAAAGGAAAAAGCGGAATGAAGAAGGTAACAGAATTAGAGGAAAGTATTATTAGGGACATTGGACACGCTTTCGGCTACTATGACTACGGCACGGAACATGGATTGATCGACGCATTCCCAAGCCGGGACGCTGTTGCATCATTTATCTGCGGTTATGTGCGCATGGCACTGCAAAGCGGAATGCTCTACACCGTGGGTGAAAACGGCGAGGGATATATTGCGTACAAACTTCCCGGGCAGAAAAATGCCAGTCTGAAAGCTGTACTGCCTCTGGCAAAGGGCTTGCTCGGCTCTATGAATTTCAGAGAACTGCTTCGTTTCACACGTATCATGTCAAAAGGCGGTTCGGGGCTGGGCAAACAGCTTGACAAAGCAAAGAAACCCTATATCTATGTGGGTCTGGTTTGTGTGAGAGAACCGTACCAGGGACAGGGGTATATGCGGAAAGTGATGGATATGGCATTTTCTGAGGGCAACAGACTCAGCGTGCCGGTGATCCTTGATACCGACGCACGCTCCAAGTGTGATAAGTATATCCACCTCGGTATGGAACTTGCCGGTACACGCCGTTTTGGCGAATACGGCGTCCTTTATGATCTGATAAAATATCCGGATTCTTAGGGGTTGTTTGAAAAATCCGTACATTTGTCAAAACGCCCATAAATCACTGTCTGTGTCGTCGAAAATCCTTGCCAGGCGATAGCCTGCCTGCGGATTCTCTCCTAACATACAGTAATTTCTATGCATTTTTCCAAACATCGCTATTTTTCAAACAACCCCTAGGAACCGGAAGAAAAATGCAGAAATACAAAATAAAAGGAGAAAAGCAATGCTATTATATTCCGAAAAAATTCAATCGTTTACAACAGCGCATCCCTGCGAGAACGTCACCGTTGACGGCGCACAGTTTCGCTATATTCTAAGCGGAAAAACGGATGGGAAAACACTCGTATTCTTAAACGGCGGAATGAATACGCTGGGAATGTGGATGGATTACGTGGACGGGCTGTCCGACGTCTGCCGTGTTCTTCTGTTTGACTATCCTCAGGAACTGCGCACCAATCAGGAACTGGTTGTTGGAATGCACGCATTCTTTCAGAAGTTCGGCATCAAAGATCCCATTTTTATTGGTGCAAGCGACGGCGGCATGGTCGCACAGATCTACACGCAAAAGTATCCCGATGAGGTCGGCGGTCTGATCTTGATTTCAACAGGCGGCATGGATGCCAATACGCTCAAGAGTCTGAAAAGAAAGTACCGTTTTGCGCCGCTGATGCTGTGGTATCTGAAACGCTGCAATTATGAGAAGATGAAACCGAAACTTATTAAGCTGGGAATGAGCCACATCCGCAACGAAAGCGCAGAAGAGGTCGCCTATGCGCAGGATATGTTCGATACGATCTTCCGGGATTATCAGCAGGAAAAGGATGTACATATCTCAGGACTTCTCGCCGACCTGATGAATCAGATTCCTGTGACAGCGTCAGATTTTGCGGCGGTCCAGGGTAAAATTCTTCTGATCCTGCCGAATCAGGACTTTTTTTCCGGAAAAATGCAGGAAGATCTTATCAAGCTGATGCACGATCCGAAAATCGTCTATGTTTCCGGCGGGCATCTTTCCACCGTGCTGAAAGCAGACGATTATGTAAGAACGATTCGCAATTTTCTAAGCGAAATGAGCGAATAAGCACATTTCGGGACACAAACAGAGGAGGAAAAGACCATGATTATCCTGCAATTGCTGCTCTATTGTTTGCTGTTCACCGTAATGGTAAAGCTTTTCGTAATCGGCGGAGCGATCAATGGGCTGTATTTCTATCCCAAAGAGGTACAGGATCGTGCCATTGCATTGGGAATGACCGACCGGGAGACTGTGAGCCGAAAACGAAAATGGTTCATGACGGTGTTCTGCCTGGTGATGTTTATTGCACTTGTATTGATTATTGGTGTGTGGAATGGTGTTTCTGCTTTTGGCACAGCGTACTGGCAGGCACTGCTGTTTCTCGAAGTGATGAATATTTATGACGGCGTTGTGATCGACAAGCTATGGGTGGGACACAGCCGGTTCTGGGTGCTGCCGGGGCTGGAAGATATGCCGTTTGTGCAGACCTGGCGGCAGGTGTTGATAAAAAGGAGCATCATGGCGCTCATCTGGTTTGCCGGAGCAGCAGTTGTGGGCGGGATCATTACGTTGATTTTTTGAAAGAAAGCAGGGGATACTGCCATGAAAAGAGTCTATGCGAAGTCGTCATATGCAAAGCCATATGAGCAATATTGCCGGGAAAAATACCCGAATGATGCTGAGCAGATTTTTGCGAAAGCCGAAGAATGCTACCTTGCATTTATGAAAGATATGCCCGATCTGGGGAAAAATATGATGGCAGCCAATATGCTGGATTGGTTTACGATCCTTGCATTTTATGAGGCGAGCGAACACAAACTTGACGGCGAGGCGCTGCTTGAGATCAAACGCCGTGCCGTAGACAAAATGAAATTCCTCGGAAAATTTGTTGACGGCAACCGGCAGAAGTGGCCGTATAAGCTGTTTGAAAAGACATATGTGAAATATAACAAAATGCAGAAGGCACACCAGGCACGGGGCGAATGGATGGACAGCTGGCGTGTTGTAATCAACCCCGACCACCGCACCGAGGGCTTTTGCTTTTACCTTATCGGTTGTCCGATTGCCAAACACGCAAAGGAACACGGCTACGAAGAACTCTTGCCGTACCTTTGCAGGACAGACCACTATCTCGCTGAGGTCATGCACGCCCGTCTGATCCGTACCCGGACAGAGGCGCTTGGCGGCGATTGCTGTGACTACTGGTACGTGGGCGATAAAAGTCCTGCGCTAGAAGCATACAGGGATCTGGAGCAGATATGACTCGGCACTTCAAATCCAAGCCAAAAAATACCATACCGGAAACAATCATTTTCCCGGTATGGTATTTTTTGTCCGGAATGCTAGGGCATTATCACTCCGAAAGATTCTCCGTACAGAAAAGTTCAATGCAGTTGCTGACATCATCCGCAGTGTAATCCACAGAAATGCCCGATGCCAGCCAGTACGCATATTCACCGGCGTCATACTGTTTCAGTGCATCCAGATCGCTGCCGTAGCGGAACTCGATGTGCCATGTGGTCGCCATGGTATCGGGAGCCATGCAGAAGTAGGTGAACTCGCCGGAATCTGCATCATCGCTTTCATAGATGTACAGCCCTCTGATGTCCTCCATGCCGATATAGTGATAGGTATGTTCGAACAGTTCGCTGCCGTCTGCATCCTTGCCGGAAATGGTGGAGCCATCAAATGTGAATGTGTCTACATCCTGTGTGAAGTCGCAGCAGTACGCCATGTTTCCGTCCGCATATTTCTTTACGGCATCTTCGCCGATCACAGTACCGGTCACCATAGAGGACATCTTTTCAAATGCACCTTCGGCGTTTTCCTCGCCGACCAGCTTTGCGCTGTCATCCAGCCAAGTCTGGCGGTAGTCGTCTGCCAGAATAACCGGCCACAGTTCACGATAAGTGCCGTTCAGATCGGTGAGCAGTTTCTCCGCAGCCTCTGCGTTTTCATCCGATGCGCTCTCAGATGCGGCAGAGTTTTCAGCCTTGGAGACCGAACTCTCTTCGCTTTTTCCGCAGCCGGTAAAAATAGATGCTGCCATCGCCAGGGATGCAGCCGCACATAATAACTTTTTGAAATCCATGTGATCTTCTCCTTTTTCTCTCACTTAGTTAGCGAAAACTAACACATGAAATTATACCATGGAGAACTGGCAGCTGCAATACCTGTTTGGACAATTTCTATCCAAACGGACAAGTCAGTCATGCTCCACACGGTTTCTGACATATTTCCGGAATGCAGAGGGTGTCATGCCGCATTCTTTCTGGAAGGCTGCGGAAAACTTTGCCGGATTCTCATAGCCTACCGCATTGGCGATTTCCGCAATGGAAAGCTCCGTGCGGAGCAGCATCTTCTGCGATTCCTGGATGCGGTAGGTTTTGAGGTACGCATATACGGAAGAGCCGTAGATGTCCGAAAAGTTTTTCTTCAGCGTTGTCGGCGCAATGCGGAATCTTTCTGCAAGTTCCGGAATGGTATAGTGCTTTTGAATATCGGAGATCATAAAGTCATGAATGGATTTGATCAGAGAGACGCTTTGGCGGTCGAAGTAGTGTTCCGTCTGATTGGACACTGTGCATTTCGTATCCGTCAGAAACAAGAGCAATTCCAGCACTTTTAGCTTGAGATAACCTGCCCGGTGCGTCTCTCTGACGGTGTATAGTTCCGAAAAAATATGGGAAGCGGTTTCATTTTTTCGCAGGATTAGGATCTGGTTTTGGTTGGATACCATTGCGTGGATCTTATCAAAATCCACAGACAGCATTTTCAGGATGGCAAGAAGTTCCTCAGAAAAACGGTTGGGTTCTATAAAGATGCTGATTCCGTGATAATGCCTTGTGGGAAAGCAGGCATTTTCGGAACAGGTACAGGAACTTTTGACAGCCATATCTCCGGGTGCCATGTAGCAGCACAGCTGTTCGCCGGCATCGCACTCAAATCTACCTTCTGTGCAGTGGTTGATCTCGATCATGTTTGATGCAGTGTTCTGCTGTAAATTGCAGTACGCCATGTGAATATCGTTGAACGCAGCCTGGATGCCCTGAAAAACGTGATAGATCGTGATCGTTCCTGCGCCGGTTTCATTGTTCAGATGGTATATTCTGCAATCATCGCTCTCGTCGGAATAACCTGTATTTCTGCCGTATAGTGCGATAAGATCAAAGCTGTTTGGAAATGGCGTTTTTTCCATTATGAAAATCTCCTGTTTTACGATTCTGATTATCTTTATTATAATGGAATCGGGAACAGCTGTCAATCTGCAATATCCGGTTTCACTGCATACAAACAAAACCAGCCCGGAATTCTGTAACTGGAATTCCGGGCTGGTTCATTTTTGATTGCAGCGAACAGGCTTATTCGATCAAGCCGCTGTTTTTCAGCAGTATTTCAATATCCGTTCCCTTGACTTTTTTCAGTACGATTTTGAGCAGTTTCTTTTCCACAAAGGAAAGATTTTCGTCTGTGAGCGGTTTTTTGTCGATGGCGTAATAGCAGGCACGCAGCAGTTCCCGTACATCGTACTTGCTGCCCCAGACTTCCGGTACGCCACGGTCAATGTCCAGCAGGGTGTAAACGGATTCCATACCAGTACGCATGGAATATTCCGTGGTGAAGATCGTGTCACGAGGTGTTTCGGCAAACTGTCCGATAAAGGCAAAGTTAACGGCGCCGTCCGGAACGACACGGGGACGATCGGATTCTTTTCTCGGCTGGAAAAACGCATTGATATACGGCATAAAGCAGGTGGTCGTATTGCAGGCGTTCTTTGCCAGATCGTCAATTTTCTCTTCCGGTACGCCGATGTGATAGAGCCATTCCCGGCAGACCTCTTCGCCGGTGCAGTTCCGCATGGCTTTTTTCACATAGTTTCCCGGCTTGTTGGTGTTCAGAGAATACAGCCATACCAGAACCATGTTTTTGTCCTGGGATTTGAACTGCGGCTGGCGGTTGATGGTCCAGGAGAGATACCAGTTCTCTGTGCTGTCCTTGACGGTGACGATACCGCCGGTCGTAACTTTTCCGGTGCGTGGGTCACGCTTGCAGACGTCGATAATGTGCTGGATGATCTCCTCGTCCGAGGTGGCGACAGTTGCACTCATCCAGTTTGTGGCATCAATATCGCTGCAAAAGACTTCTGGTTTGCCGTATTCGCCGTGTTCTGCCTGTGATGCAATGGCTTTCCACAGATCCCACGATTCCCCGTATCCGTTTTTCAGATGAGACAGATCCGGTGCATGGGTCTGGTCGCCGTAGCAGGAAGTGTCTGTACAGCAGCCGTTGGTGATAAAGACCAGATCGTCCTCGATCAGATCAATGGTCTGTTCTCTGCCGTCCTTGCGGTATACGATCTGTTTGGCAACCTTCTTGCTGCCGACCGTTTCAATAATCACATTTCTGACATCCATGCCGTATTCGATCCGGACCCCGTGGGACTCCAGATATTTTACCAGCGGCAGGATCATGCTCTCATACTGATTGTATTTGGTGAAACGCAGTGCGCTGAAGTCCGGCAGTCCGTCGATATGGTGGACATAGCGGCACAGATACCGTTTCATTTCCAATGCACTGGACCAGCGCTGGAATGCAAACATAGTCTGCCAGTACAGCCAGAAGTTGGTCTCCCAGAACGAATCCGGCAGAACGTCGGAGATCTTCTTGTCCTCCAGATCTTTTTCCGGTGTCAGAAACAGTTTGGAAAGCGCCAGCGCCGATTCCTTGTCCAGCGCAAACTTCTTGTCGGTGTGCGCATCTTTGCCACGGTCCATGGAGGCACGGCAGAGGGAATAGTTGGGGTCGTGCTTGTTCAGCCAGTAATATTCGTCCAGCACAGAGACGTTGGGCGTTTCGATGGAAGGAACATCCCGGAATGTATCCCACATGACTTCAAAATGGTTGTCCATTTCTCTGCCGCCACGCATGAAGAATCCTTTTGTGATGTCCTTGCGTCCGTCACAGCTGCCGCCGGCAAGTTCCAGCTTTTCCAGCAAGTGAATGTGTTCGCCCTTCATCTGACCGTCACGAACCAGATAAAAGGCTGCGGTAAGACCGGCGAGACCGGTACCGATGATATAAGCCGACTTTTTGTCCACGTCCTTCGGCTTTTCGGGGTGTGCAAATGATTCATAAGTTCCTGCGGAATAATACATAACGATGCCTCCTTACGTCAGAGCTTGAAATTGGATTTTCATAAAACGATATCCGTTTTATGCTGGTTGTGTTCTTATGATTCTATTATACCCGAATTTTCAGAATCCACAATCAGCAAAAAAGGCTCTGTGATAAAAAATTTATCACAGAGCCGGAAAGTGTAAAAAAATCCATCAAAAATGCAGCAATGATAAAAACAGCGCTAAAGCGGCAATGCTCAAAGCCGGAATCTTGCAATTGCCGCAGAGATCGAACCTTGCAGCAGTTTCCCAAGCCGTACTACAATTTCCTGCGGCGATTCCCGCATATCATCCTTGATCCAGTCCAGCATGATGCCAATAAAAATATAGGCGTAGACCTTGGCGATGAACTGCTTGTCCTCTTCCCGGATCATCATGCCGGAAGATTCTTCTTCAATAACGTCCAGCAGCAGCTGATCCACCAGCGGCTGAAGATATTTCTCCACCTGTTCCCGATGGACACAGCGGTAGACATTCAAGATAAACGGTTTGTTTTCCTGGACTGCCGCAAAGATCTGCAAAAGTCCCTGCTGCCAGGTGTCATAAGTCTTTTTCTCATCCAGCGCACGCCGTGCATCCTCCAGGCACGCCCATTCCACAAGATCGTAAATATCTTTGAAGTGATAGTAAAAAGTCATGCGGTTGATGCCGCAGTCCTCTGTGATGTCCCCGATGGTGATTTTGGTCAGCGGCTTTTTCAGCAGCAGATTTTTCAGTGACTGCTCCAGCGCACGTTTGGTTACCTTTGACATATGCGGTGTGCCGCCTCCTTTCAGTTCTGGTGGCAGATCTGTTCCTTTGTCTGCATGGGACAGCAGACAAGCTGACTGCTGTCCAGGTTTTCGTGGTGCATATGGACCGCAGAGATCTGGTGATTGTTATAGGTGGTGTAGTAATAGATGCCCTTATCTGCATTGCAGCAGGAGGTGTAAATGGTAATCTCATACTGTCCGTCTTTGACTTCGCAGCAGCCACGCTGCTGATCCACTGCGCCGAGAATGTGGAAAAACTGGCTGACGCTTTCCGTTTCAGAATTGCCGGAAACAGAATTTGCCCGGACAAAAGCGGCACGCACAAAGCGAGACTGGGAGGAAAGGTCGCCGGGGAGACCCAGTGCGCCCATTCCCCTGCTGTAGGATCTCAGCGGAAGCTCCGTTGAAAAATGGTTTTGGGGCTGTTTCGGGGAAAGGTGCATATAGTCGTTGAGCCGGAACATCTGCTCCGGAAAAGGCGGATTGTTCGTCAGCACGCCGGCAGGGTTTTCATAAACATGAATTCCGTCTGCCATGGATTCCACCGTAATGGTTTGGTTTTTGTCTGCGATGATCCAGTGCAGCTGCGCCGCCGGCATCTGCGCATGGAACGGCGTGTCCAGGAGATTGAGCCGTTGGATAAACGCTCTTGCCTCGGCTGTGTCGGCGCACTGGCTGAGAATCCATGGGATAAATTCGTATTGTGCCACATTGTCCGAATCATCCGCAGTCCGGGCAGCATAGCAGGCGTTTCCCACAAAGTTCAGCCCTGCCATACAAAGTCCTTTTTCGTTGACGGCATCGTAAAAAAGCGGATATCCATTGGCGATGTGTGCTGTTCCGATGATTGCATAGTGCTGTTCTGATACGCCCATATGCAGAAACGGCAGCTTGTACTTTCGTGGAAGAATGACGATCTCCTCGCCGTAAGAACTTTCATAATCTAAGGTTCTGCCAAAATAGAAGTCACTGGTCTGATAAGTTGCAGCTGTACACATTTGCAGGCTCCTTTCAAGGATATGATGAAAAATAGTATAACACAAAATTGCGGAAAATGCAAATCAGAGAGAAATTATTTTTGGTGCATTCCTTGTGCAGCGCAGTATCTCAGACAAACCGGGGCATCTGCTACGAAAACTTCCGATAAAGCTCTAAGGAAAACGGCATTCACTTCGACAGCCGTCGGAACTCCAGCGGCGGCACACCGTATGTTTCTGCAAATACCTTGGCGAATTTGCCTTGGTTCTCATAGCCCACTGCATTGGCAACCTCAATGACCTTCATTGTTGTAGATTCCAGAAGTTCCGCTGCTTTTTCCATGCGTTTCTTTCTGAAATAGCTGAGATAGCTTTCACCGAGGATTCCTTTTACGTAGAACTTGAAACTGCTTTCACTGACGCCGAATCGGTCTGCCAGTTCCTTTGCGGTGATCCGCTTGCTCAAGTCGCTTAAAATCAAAGCCTCAGCATCTTTGACAATTGCAATTTGTGACCGTGTGAAATAGATATCCGGTTCGCTTTCGGTGGGCATAGACAGCAGTTCGTGCAGGAGACGTACCGTGAAATACCGCAGCATCCCCAGCTCCGGTTCATCTTTCCCTGCCCATGCCTCTCTGACTAGTGCGAGCAGTGCATCGTTCATCCGATGCAGATAGATCCCGTTCTTTTCGCAGAACATTGCTGCGGTCTGCTCCGGCGGAACGCCCATTTGTGAGAGAAAGTCCTGTCCGTTTTCCTGATGCAGAATGTCCAGATCCAGATAGAACTGGATGCCCTCATACAGCCTTCCGGGATAATAGAAATCCTTTGTTGGCAGAATGGTGCTGAGGCAGACTTGATTTTCTTTCACAATGGCGTAGCGGTTCTGCGCAAGAGAGGCGTCGCACCGACCGTGAACGCAGAAATTCAGAATCAGCATTCGTTCGCCGTAGAGAGAGCTGTCTCCTTTTTCCCAGCTGCTTGTGTGGATCTCGTTGAACGAAATGCGGATACCGGGTGCCAGTGTATAGAAGTGCAGTAGACCTTCATTTTCTTTT
>ULZP01037624.1_pt1 | contig 19237 bp, 20 predicted proteins | sample 1963281 | NCBI WGS metagenome assembly ULZP01 (sample SAMEA4835894, study PRJEB28245) | human gut metagenome | biome: gut microbiome; material: fecal sample | place: Denmark | collected 2008
TAACACTAAACTTGTATATCCTCCACCTGCTGCCAATCTTGAAACCCTCTATCTCCCCTGTTTTAAGATAACGAAGCATAGAGTTTTTGCCTATCTTTAAAACCTGCTGACATTCTTTAGCGGTAAGGATGTCGGGTATATCGTCAAACATAATTTATCATTCCTTTCAAAAAATATCGGTTTATCTTAATGTTCGACGGTTTAAATAGGCTTTTTACGGAAACTTGATCTTTACAAATATACATCATCTTTATGAAGTAACGCAAATGCAGAAAGGAGGGCGTTACGATGAACAAAGCTAAAGTTATACTCGTGCTTGTGGGCAGCGTGCTGGTGGAGATAGCACAGGAGATCATCACCTACATAGCAGATAAGGACGAGTGAACACCATAGGCAGGCTTTCGGGTCTGCCTTTAATTTTTGTAAAGGAGTTTTAAAATGAGCGAACTTACCCATTGCAGCATTTGCGGCTGCACTTTAGAGGACGAGGAGGAATGCTATGAAGTCGAAAACGAGATACTTTGTCAGGATTGCTACGATAACGAAACTGTGGTATGCGACCATTGCGGCGACCGCTGTATCGAACGAAATACCGTGAGCGATGAAAACACTATCCTCTGCACAGATTGCTATGATAATCATTATTACCGCTGTTCAAACTGCGAAACTATCGTGCATTCAGACGATACTTACTGGCGCGGCGATAACGCCTATTGCCGTGAATGTTATGACGATTGCTGTGACAGCGGCGACTACATCAATGATTATTACTACAAGCCTAAGCCAGTGTTCTACAAACTGCCGAAAGAAGACAACGTGCGTTTTTACGGCGTTGAACTGGAGATAGACGGTGCGGGAAGATACGATGATAACGCGGAAAAGATATATGATACAGCTAATGTTCAGAATGAAGTGCTTTACATAAAGTCTGACGGCTCACTGGACGAGGGAATGGAACTTGTCAGCCACCCTTGTTCAATAGATTTTCATCGAAAGAAATTCCCGTGGGACGAGATAGTAAAAAAAGCCATTGCCCTTGGCTACCGTTCGCATAATACGTCTACCTGCGGACTTCACGTCCATATAGGCCGAAAACAGCTTGGATATTCCTACGAGGAACAGGAAGAAGTCATAAGCCGAATAATGTTCTTTTTCGAGAGCCATTGGAACGAGCTTTTCAAATTTTCTCGCCGTACTGCATACAGCGTTGACCGCTGGGCGGCAAGACACGGTTACAATGACAAGCCGAAAGAGATACTTGAAAAGGCAAAGAAAAGCACTAAGGGCAGATATGCCTGTGTGAACATAACAAATGCTGATACTGTGGAGATAAGGCTGTTCAGGGGCACGCTGAAATTCAACAGCTTTATGGCTACGCTTGAACTTGTTGACAGCATATGCGAAAATGCAGTTTGCCTTAATGACGATGAACTGAACAAGCAATCCTGGACGGATTTTGTGCTGGGCATAAAGCCTGAATATACAGAGCTTATCAGGTATCTGAAAGAGAAAAGGCTCTATGTTAACGAGCCTGTCAGTGAGGAGGATTAACTATGTGTGCGATATTTGGATTTGTGAATTACAGACGTTCGCTCAGCAGGAGCGAGATGAAAGAACTTATCAACAGATTATCCGTCGAGTCAGAGGTAAGGGGCAAGGACGCAACGGGCATAGCGTATGTGAAACACGGCGAACTTAAAGTTTTCAAGAGAGCAAAGCCTGCTCACAAGGTAAGGCTTTATGTGCCTGAGGACACAGTTATCTTCACAGGTCATACGAGAATGACTACGCAAGGCGACGCTAGGTACATTTACAATAACCACCCGTTCACAGGCAAAACTGCGGACGGGTCTTTTGCTTTATGTCACAACGGTGTGCTTTACAACGACAGCCAGCTTGCAAAGTCTGAACATCTGCCGAAAAGCAAGATAGAAACTGACAGCTACGTTGCCGCACAGCTTATCGAGAAATACGGCAGACTTAATTTCACGACCATAGCGAAGATGTCAGAGGCGGTAGAGGGTTCGTTCGTATTCACGATACTTAGCGACAAGAACAAGCTTTTCATAGCAAAGGGCGACAATCCGCTTTGCCTTATCCATTACAAGCAATTAGGACTGTATGTGTACACGTCTACTGAGGACATTATGAAGAACGTGCTGAAAGGCAGTTTCCTTGAAAAGCTGCCTTTTGAAGTGATAAAGGTCACAGAGGGGGAGATCATAAGCATTGACAAGCGTGGGCGTTTTGAGAAAAGCAGCTTTGTACCGAACGAATTTTGCTATGGCTGGAACTATTATGGATACAGAAAGCCCGCTTACGATGAGGACGAACTTTTCGATATATGCGGTATGTTCGGGGTATCACAGGAGGATCTTATGCTGCTTTACGATATGGGCTACACGGACGAGGAGATAGAGGGTATGCTTTGCGACAGGAGTATGTTGAGGGAGTGTATCGAGGAGGCTAGGGTGCTGGTGGGAGAATATTATTAGGAGGTATTTTATGGCATACACATTCAGCGGAAGCAGATACGTCACAAGCGGCGTGGCAGAAAACTTCCCTATTGAATTGCAAGTGGCGTTATTTTCAGCCATAGAGCAAATGCGTGAAAAGGTCTGCGGACAGCTTGATTATCTGCAAGTTTTCGAGATAGTGACAGGGGTCAAAGGGCAGAAAAAATTCCTGCACATTTATCATATGCAGGAATGCCCCGAGGCTAAGCTTAAATATTTCATACCGACCGACGTGGAGGTAAACGGCAGGGCGTATATGATCGACGATGTGGATCATATTACGCTGCTGTTGGCGGAGGAGTATTGAGTTGAAAAGGAATCACAGCTTTCGAGGGGGCTGTGATTTTTTTGTACTGAACCTCACCTCTCCTGTACCTATTTACCTTATAATCATGCTTCAAAGTGTCGGTCTTGTCTATGTGGCAGACGTACAAACTTACCTTTTACCCTCTCACCGCCTATTCCCATTAGCCAGATCATTAACAATATCCGCAATGTTCTCCAGCTGCCTTTTGTTGAGCTTTTTCAGGTCGGAGATCAGCTTGCTCAGCTCTTTCGGCTGCTCGGCGTCGGCGTCGAAAAACTCCTGCGGCGTAATGTCCAGATACTCGCAGATATAAAAGAAAGAGGTCATAGAGGGCAGGGCTTTTCCTGTTTCGATATTGTTTATATACCCTGCATTCTGTCCAATAGATAAGCTCATATCCCTTGCGGAAACACCTTTCTGTGTGCGAAGTTTTGAGATCCTCAAAGCAAAATTATTGTCATACATGAATTTGTTCTCGTACATTATTTGCACCCCCATATATAATATTTTATCCTATATCATTATGCATTATGTCGGAATTTTTCCTATAAAGGGGTTGAAATATGTGAAATAATATGATATAATGATGTAAAGTATTTGAAATAATGCGATATTTGTATAAGAAGCGGATTGTGCCATGTTTTTTGTTAAATAAAAAAATATCTTACGAAAACGTTATACTAAGCAGCCAGCTTAACAAAAGTGAAAAAGAATGTGTTATAATTAACATACAAAAACGTATTATTATGTCAGTTATAGTTGATAATTGACAAATCAATAAGGAAAAGGAGTTTTTGACATGAACGAGAACATCAACAAGAAATTTGACGTAAAAAACTTTGACTATGATAAGTGCTATGAGGAAGTAAAGGAAATTGCTTCAAAAAATATCAATATCATAGTGTGCGGAGCTACCGGAGTTGGCAAAAGCAGCCTTATAAACGACTTCTTCGAGTTTGATAAGGATAGTGCCGCTCCTGTCGGAAGCAGCGGAAAGCCGCAGACAAGGGGTATTCACGAATATCGTTCGAAGAGTATTACCCTGTTCGACACTGAGGGCTACGAGGTAGAAAGCTCGTCTACGCCGGAAAACAGCGCTTTTTACAAAAATATAATCGACCTGATCGACGAACGCAAAAATACATATCCTGCGGATTTTGGTATGCACATTCACGAGGTTTGGTACTGCATAAATAACCGCTTCATGGATCTCGATGAAAGGCTGATAAAAGACATACAGGCGAGAAATATCCCCGTGTGTGTTATTATTACAAAGGTGGATAACCTTGACGAAAACGAGGTCGCTCAGATAAAGGACGCTGTAGGCGAAGCCGGAAAACGAAACAGAATGAACGGCATTGAGGTGTTTACCTATTCTACTAACAGCGATCTTGGCGACGAGTATGTGCAGAAATCTGAGATAAACAGCTGGGCACATCATAATCTTGACGATTACCTCAGAGAAAGCTTTATCCCGTCGCTCAAAAAAGCGCAGGGTCAAATGGCAGAAATGATGATAAAGCACAAGATACCGAAATACGCGGCTTTAGCCGCAGGTATTGTTACGGCTACATCATTTGTACCCGTGCCACTTTCCGATTCGGTACCGCTTATGGGCATACAGGTAAAAATGGCGATGGATATTTTAAGCTGCTACGGAATAGATAATGATATGAAGGGCGCTGTGAAAAATTTAGCCGGAGCGGGCTTCGTTTCTTATATAGGAAAAACGCTGGCTTCTCAGCTGCTTTCGGTGATCCCATTTTTCGGCGGCGCGGCGAAAGCCACGGTAAATGTTTCAGTGGCAACTACTGTTACGGCTACCCTCGGCGTTGCGATAACGAAGATCTGCGAGAAATACACTAAAGCCTGCATAGAGAACGGCGGCTCGAAAGACCTTATGATCACCAAAATTTCCGACTACTTTACTGTTGAAAATCTGAAAAAGGTAATGAAAGAGATCAGCAAGGGCAAGGATCAGAAAATTGTAGAGAGAATAGTAAAAGCTGTAGTTGATATGTTCAAGGATACGAAAAAAGGAGCAAGAAAATAATGGAAGGTGACAAGATAAAAACTAATATACTGATAGCCGGCAAATCGGGCGTTGGCAAAAGCAGTCTGCTGAATTACATATTTGGCGAAGAGGTCGCGGAGACGGGTGCGGGAAAGCCCGTAACGGCTGAGGGTCTGCACGAATATTCTTTCGAGCTGAAAGACAACGACCGCATATCTTTTTCAATATGCGACAGCTGGGGACTTGAACCCGACAAGGCGGACGAATGGCACAAGCAGATAATCGAAAAAGTAGCAGAATACGACAAGCACTCTATCAATGAATGGTTCAGCACCATAATCTACTGCCTTAGCGCCGACTCTGACAGAGTGGAAGATTTTGAGATAAGCATAATAAACGACCTTATAGCTGAAAAAAACAACGTAAACGTTGTGATAACTCACTGCAAGTCTGAGAACGATGACAGAGCGGAGCGTATGAAAAAGCGCATAGTTGAGGACGGCGGCGTTTCGGCTGACTCGGTGATATTCGTGAACAACTATGAGAAAAAGCTTATTTCTGGCGAGGTAAAGAAGTTTGGGCGCGAAGAGGTAGTAAACTGCATTATCCGCAACTTGTGGAACAATTATAAGATAAAAGTGCCGTATAAAATAAAAGAGCACGTCAACGAAATGTTTCGCAACGAGCATGATAAGCTTTATGATATGGTGGCAAGTACAAGCTTTGTTCTGCGAAAGCGTCATAAGCTGGATAAATTTGAAGAGAAGATAAATAAAGAATTCAGCGTGTTCCTTTTAAATTCTGTAAGAAAACTAAATAGCGAGTTTAACGATGCGTATAATTATTATCAGCAGTTGTCAAAAGAGTATTACACGATCGTTTTTGGTATGGACGCGTTAAAACTGCTGAACGACCCGATAATGTTTTTCGACGCAACAAAGGCTTTCAAAGAAGAAGTAAGTCAGCAGGTGGAAAGGATCGCCGAATCAACGGGAAAAATACTGAAATTCATGAACCAGGATGTTACCAAAGAGCTTATGAAAAAGCTTTTTGCAGAGATAAAGATAAACGTAAAGACGGCAAAAGCTATCAAAAATGACCTTCATGAAACGGTGGACAAGTACATTGTAAGAACGAAAGGCGTAGTTTTTGAAGAGATCGAGAAAACTGAGGAAAAGCTGCTCGCTATCGAGATCAAGATATAGGGGGTGCAACCAAATGACCATAAAAAAGCTAACAGCAATAGTCCTCACGGGTGCGCTGTTGCTGCTCACCGCTTGTTCTGACAGCGATTCAGGCAGCGGCAAAAAAAGCAAGAAGAAAGACTACTACACCATTGGCGAAACTTGGACAGTTGATGGACAGTGGTCGCTTACCGTTACAGGCGTCACGGAAACGGCTGAGCGCAATGAGTATGCGGACGAAAAACCTGCAGCGGTCTACATCGTGGACTACGAATATACAAATATCGGTTACGAGGACGAGGACGACATAGCAAAGGGCATTTTCTTTGACATGGAGGACACCATAATAGACAGCAATGGCGTTATGGGTTACAGTTACCCGGGCGACGTTGCGAGAAACCCAAATGAAGCGCCTATCGGAAGCACCTGCAAGGCTCAGGCTTGCATTGGTGTGGACAATGCGGGTGATTTCAAGATAACTGAGAGCCATTATGATTCAGACGGTGACGAACATTCGGCGACTTTTCTTATCGAAGTCGGCGGAAGTTCGGCAGACGAAAAATCTGACAGCGCCGCTCAGCCGACGGAAACTACCACCACAACGACCGCCGAGGCGACCACGACTAAGCCCGTGACCACGCTTGCGCCGTATGACATTTACGACGACACGGTGTATGCGAACGACCTTATCTACGAAACGGCGGACGATATTTTTGCCGAACTGGGCGACGATTTCAGCATGGATTTTATATCAGTGGGGCAGGAAAACATCATCGCCGTGGAGAACGACGACGTGTATCCGAACACAAAGATAGGCTTTTACACCACGGACATACAGAACATCGGCACGCTTGATTTTCCATACGCGATACACGTCACGCCGGGCGGATACATCACCGAGGGCGTGCAGGTTGGAATGACGTACAACGAGCTGAAAGCCATTTGCCCGAGCCTGGAGGGCGCAACGCTTGACGGCGGAACGTTCGGCCCGACGGCGTGGATAAATATAGACGGCAACGCGTGGGGCATAGAGTTCGACGTATCGCAGGCAGACCGCGAGCGGCTAGGCATGGCGGTAGGCGTAGCTGTTGATCTTTCGGAGCTTAATCCTAAGAGTACACTAGGGTATTATATTAGTTCGCTGAGCTGAGTTAAGCGGGCTTTTCTATTAATAACAATGGTTAAAGAAAACCACCGATACAAGCTTTTGTGCCTGTATCGGTGATTTTTTTGTACTCCCATATCAAATTATAGGCAACCGCCTCGTTTTATACGACTTTTATTAGACTTTTATAAGACAAATTACAATTTTATAAGAATTTAATCTTGACAAATTCTAATAAAATCAGTATAATTATATTATGGAGGCGATAAAATGCTTGATAATGAACTTGTAGATATGGTGAAACAAATACAGCTTGTTCGCAGTGAAAGTAACAAGATAGAGATAAAAGCGGCAACTAAGGGCTGCCCTAAGGTGCGTGATTCGCTGTCCTCTTTTTCAAATCAGTCGGGCGGAGGCGTTATTATTTTCGGCGTAGATGAAAATGACGGGTACGAGGTCTGCGGAGTTTATGATGCCGCTGACCTTATGAAAAAGGTCGAGGCGCAGTGTCAGGAAATGACGCCTGTGATAAGACCGCTGTTTTCCGTTGCATCTATCGACGGCAAAACTGTCGTGTCTGCCGAGATACAGGAGATAGATAATGCTGACAAACCCTGCTTTTACAGCGGTGTGGGCAGGCTGAAAGGCTCATATGTCAGGTCGGGCGACGCTGACAGACTTATGACGGAATATGAGGTTTACAGCTATGAGGCTTTCAAAAAAAGCATTCACGACGAGCTGAGGACTTGCGAAAGAGCCTTTGAAAAGGACATTCAGACCAACACATTCAAGCTTTATTTTGACTTGCTGAAAAGCAAGAAGCCTAATCTTGCCGAGCTTTCAAATGAAGAAATATGCCGTCTGCAAGGTTTTACTGATGAGGGCAAACCGACTTTGGCAGGGATAATGCTTTTCTCAAACTACCCGCAGGCGTTTTTTCCGCAGCTTTGCATAACGGCTGTGTCTGTGCCCGGAACTGAGATAAGCAGTACGGCAAGCGTCGGCGAACGTTTTATAGACAATCAGCGAATAGACGGAACACTTGTGCAGATGCTGAATGATGCTTTGGTGTTCGTGCGCAAAAATATGAAAACTGCTACTATCATAGACCCGAACACGGGCAAGCGAACGGACAAGACGGAGTATCCTGTAATTGCTATAAGAGAGCTTATCCTTAACGCTCTTATCCACAGAGATTACAGTATCCACACGGACACGACGCCTATAACCATAAAGATGTTCAGCGACCGTTTTGAGATAGAAAATCCCGGCGGGCTTTACGGCAGAATGACGCTCGACAGATTGGGAAAAGTGTCTGCCGACACAAGAAACCCTAAGATAGCGGGTGCTATGGAGATACTCGGGGAAACGGAGAACAGATACAGCGGCATACCTACGATAATAAATGCAATGGAAGAAAGTGGTCTGCCTGCGCCGAAATTCGAGAGCGACAGAGGCGTATTCAAGGTGACGTTGTACAACAGCGCCGCCGAAAGCGTGCCGATAGATGACATTGAAACTGAGATACTTGAATTCTGTAAAACGCCGAGAAGCAGGAATGAGATAGCGGAGTTTTTCAATGGCAGAATGACGATCGCTTACGTTATGGAAAGGTACGTCAAGCCAATGATAGCAAGCAGCAGGCTTATTATGACGATACCTGAGAAGCCTAAGAGTAAGTATCAGAAGTTTTTGGCGAGGTGAGAAAAAAGTTAGAGTGGATAATTATAAATGGAAATGCAAATCAGAATTTGTGGAGGAAAATATGAAATGAAAATCTATGATATTTCTCAAGAGGTTTTCGGCTGTCAGGTATATCCAGGCGACCCGACACCGAAAAAAAGGGTGATTTCTTCAATGGAAAAAGGCGATTTGTATAACCTGACGGCTTTTAGTATGTGCGCTCACAACGGCACGCATATAGATGCGCCGTTTCATTTTATCAAAGACGGAAAAACCGTAGATTCCGTAAGTTTAGATACATTTATAGGAATGGCTTATGTTGCAGAACATAATGGAATCGTTTCTGCCGATGATGCCACGGAAATACTTGAAAAAGCGAAAAAACAGAATTCAGAAGCGGCAAAGAGAATTCTTATCAAGGGAGATGCAGAGGTCTCTGCGGAAGCAGCTAAAGTGTTTGCTGAATCAAACATTTTACTGCTTGGTAATGAATCTCAAACTGTCGGTCCTGAAAATGCTCCGATGGAAGTACACCTTATCCTATTAGGAGCTGGCGCTGTATTGCTTGAAGGGATACGTTTAGCAGAAGTTTCAGAGGGCGTTTATTTCTTAAACGCAGCACCATTAAATCTATCAGGTGCGGACGGTTCGCCTTGCAGAGCTATACTGATCGCTGCTGAAAGATAAATTCCAACTTATAGATGTACAACAAAATTATTATCAACATAACAGCCACACCTCGTGCCGATTTGACAGCACGGGGTGTGGCTTGTTTTTTATGCGATCCTGCTTGCTTTCCCTGCAGAAAAATGGTATAATGAGAATAACAAAATTTTTCAAGAAGGCAAACTGTATGGGCGTATACGTCCGTTTCGCTTGTGAATAATAGCTATAAGGAGATGGTGTTGTGCTTAGAATATTTTTTGGAAAACACCCTAAAGAAATATACAATACTGAGGTCTATTATGCAAATCAGTATGATAAAATGTGGGTCATGGAACCATTTGCAAAAAAGATCATTAAGGATATTGATGACTCAACTGTAATTGGCCCTGATCTTATAGAAAACGATATTTTTGGCAAATTTAATTCAACGGAATTGTCAGCGGGCGTTAAGACTCTTCTGCTGATATATAATCAGCCTAAAAAGATCTTCAATATTTCAAATTGCGGAGATAACTGCTCAAAGTATCTGCTTGAAATGGCTGAAAACAAGGATATTACGGTATCATTGCATCATTTGATGGACTTTGGAAAGTCTTTTTCTGTGAAAATAATAAATGAAGGGAAAAGAAAAGTGATTACAGACCCAATTGAATATTTGATGCTTGCAGATAGATATCTGAGGAGTGAAGAAAATGAGGGGTAAAATAAAAATACAAATAAAAAACAGGCACATAACGTTTAATTTTACTCTTGAGAGAAATGTAACGATATTGACAGGGGACAGTGGCACTGGAAAAACGAAACTCATCAATATGGTGAGAAACTATTCCGAACTTGGTGAACAAAGTGGTGTAATTTTAAAGTGCAGTAAACCTTGCCTTGTATTGTCAAATGCTAATTGGGAAACCATTCTTGAAAATACTCACGAGAGCATTGTTTTTGTTGAAGAAAGTACACCATTTCTATCTTCTTATGAGTTTGCAAAAGCGATTCAGGGTTCTGATAATTATTATGTTCTTGTAACAAGAGAGCCGTTGGCGCAAATTCCATACAGTATAGATGCTATCAGGAAGATCCATAAAAATGGTGCAAAACCGAAGTTCGAGAAGATATATAAGAACATTTCAAAAAAGGATATATCAGCATTTCCGTATGATATTGTGATCGTTGAAGACAGCAGGTCGGGTCTTCAGTTTTTTAAGAAAGCAACTGAAGATCACGATCTCGAATGTATCAGTTCTAACGGAAAGAGCGGAATTGTAAAATTACTGGAACAGCATAAAGGTAAGCGTATTCTTGTAATAGCCGACGCTGCGGCACTTGGTTCAGAAATCAAAGAGCTTATGTATTTAAGGTCTGTATCAAATAATAAGATCGATCTCTTTTTGCCGGAGAGTTTTGAATGGCTTATTCTTCGCTCGGCGATTTTTGACCGTAATGATAATGTTCAAGAGATTTTGGCTGACCCGGCAGAACATATAGATTGTGAAGAGTATTTCAGTTGGGAGCGTTTTTTTACTGCATTGCTGGTGGCAGAAACTAATGGCAGAGCAAATCTTGAGTATCACGAGAACAAGAGCCATATCCCTTCCGGATATTTATCCGAACAAAATATTTATTCTATTTTAAATGCAATGGAATAATAATAGACAAGCCATACTCTGTGTTGATTTGATTGCACAGGGTGTGGCTGTTATTTCGATTCAGCTTGCTTTCCCCGCAGAAAAATGGTATAATAGGAATAACAAATATTTTCAAGGAGGCAGGCTGTATGGGCATCTACGTTAATCCTAATGATGTGGATTTTCAGCGTTGTTTGCAACAGGATATATACGTTGACAAAACCAATCTGACGTGAAAATTGTTTTAACTTCATAAAAACGCAAGCAGAATGTACACAAGAAATGGCAAGCACGACATTTGCGGTTTGGATACAGACAGGCTTTCTTCAGAAGATAAGGCAAGACAAATTTATCAGTGTTCCATTTTAAAAGATATGTTGCAGTTAGAGAGGTAATAAATGATTACAATATATAAACACGGTCAGATACCCAAATCAATAGAAACTGTTAAATTGAACGATGTTTATTTTAACAAATATACTGCTCAAATGCTGGATAATAGGGCAAATAGAGTAATTGAAAAAATTGACCACGCTGAATTGACCGGGCCGTATACGATTAAATCACGTTTTGACGGGACAACGCTGAACACTGATAAGCTTTCCAGTGGCTGCAAGACGGTATTGAATATAATGTACAATCCTGATAAGGTTTTTGACATCAGAGAATGTGGAGATAATGCTCTTGATATGATCTATTCTCTTGATGAAGGAAAAATCTGTTGTGATTATCCTCTTATATCATTTGATATGACACGAGTGAACGTGTATGATAAGAGTAAGAAGAAATACAGAGAAATAGATGATTATGAAGAATTGAAGGAGTGGTGGAGCGATGAAGATTAAACCGATCGTGATGCAAGAGATCCATACTACCCACACCTCTTTCGTCGTTGATCTGCATCTTGATTACAACGTTACTTTTATCACAGGCGACTCAGGAGTTGGCAAATCCGCTCTTTATTCTTTTATTGAAGAACTGTCTGCAAATGATAAAAGAATAAGATGTTTTAATTATCTTGACCAGAAAAAGAATTACAAAACTTCGATCAAAAATTCGAAGGATAAGCTTTTCGTGATAGATAATGCAGATATTCTGCTGGACGATAAAATGAGGCAGTATATTGCTTTTGATGCACAAAACCAATATGTAATAATAGGGCGAAACCCCACCGGCTTAATGCTTGAGTTAGATGAGATCTACGAATTGTCGAGCGAGAATATCAATGGCAGAACACTATTATCATTAAAGAAAAGCTTTTAAACGATGAGTTGAAAGATAGATTCTAAAAAAGCTGTTTAATTTTTTCAGCCCAATAAAATCTAAACTGTTTTATAGTAGAATCCCACCACTCCACCATATCCACCTACGCCAATTTTACGCCAAAATGGCGTAGATTTTGTGAGAATATATAAACTTTCGTAAAAAGCAAAAACGCCGCAAACCCAGTAAAATCAAGGGTTTGCGAGCTTTTGAAAAGATATAAAAAGGCGGTGTGGGTATTTCCCTACGATGAAGACGTTGGAGTAACCATAACATAATAATTTGTAGAATTAATGGGCAATTCCAATCGGGGTTGCCCATTTTTAAAACAAACAGAAATACAAATCGGAATTTGTAGGGAGGTTAATTATATGGAAAAGAATAAAAAAGAAAATACAAATAATTTGATATCAAGAATAAAAGCAAGAGCTAATGCAGGCAAAAATACGGAAGAAAAGAAAAGTCCTGATAGTTTAATATTAAGAATAAAAAGAAGAGCAAATGCTGATAAAAATAAAGAAAGAGACAGATAAATTCCAGTTTGCCAACCTGCCCTTTGAGAGAGGAGAAATCCCTTTCTCAAAGGGTATTTTTATATTGTGCAGTTTGTATGAGGTTTCTTGTGTTTCATATTATCACATAAGAAACCGCAAAGACATCACCGCTCTTACTTCTCCTCAAACATCCACTTGACCGCCTTTTCAGCATACTCACTCCAAAAAATCATATCGTGGTTGCCTTTGCTTTCAAAATACTCGTGAGAAACGTTTCTGCTTTCAAGAAATTTGTGAAGATCACGGTTGTTTTCAAGCAGGAAATCTTCTGTACCGCAGCACATAAATATATCTGGGATATTTTTGCCCTCTCGCTGAAGTTTGTCTATAAGAAATTCGGGATTGTTCCTGCTGTTCAGCACCTCAGAGGTTTCGCCGAAACATTCTCTGTAATATTCATAATTCGCCACATCGTTGCCTTGCCCCTCTGACATTCCTGCGACTTCGTGTACGATAAGAGCCGAAGATAATGCAGCAACCTTGCCAAAGGTTTCTGGATATGCAAATGCTGTATGAAGCGCACCAAATCCGCCCATTGAAAGACCCATAATGTATGTTTCACTGCCGTCTTTCGCAAGTCTGAAAACTCGTCTTACATAGTCCACAAGCTCCTCGCCGACGAATTTGCAGAACTGATGACCAGTCGAGCGTCCGTCCAGCCAAAAAGAATTTTCGCCCGAGGGGATAACTACCGCAAAATTATACTTGTCCGAAAGATATTCAGGCACCCAGTTTTCTGCGTCGCCTGTAAAACCGTGCAGCAAGAAAAGCGTTTTGGTGCTGTTTTCCGAGTATTTCGTATCTGTCTGCCCCCAGTCCTGCCTTATATCACATGGCAGGTACATTTTAAACGTGGTATATCTCCGCAGGCAATTTGAATAAAATCTGATCGTTAAGTTTGACATAGCTTTTCCTCCTGTTTTTTTATATAATTATACTACATAAAATCAGTTTTGTCCAAGGGGGCAGCGAAAAAAGCTGTCTGACCTTGCGGCTTTTGACCTTTATAATACAATACTAACCGAAATGTGCCCTACATATCCTCCCTCATCATATCATTCTCACTCTTTATAAACATAAGCACAAAGCATATAAGCAGCAATGCACAAGATATCCATATAAACTCATTGCCTATGTATAATGAATATGCTCCACCTATTCCTGCACCGCAGGCAAATACGAATATCGTAAGAAAATATTGCAGCGATTTCCTAAGCAGCGACTTGTCCCCTATCCTCATGTATGCACTTATGGATTCCATTGCACTTCTCATATTTCCTATGCACATCGTGCTTGCGTATGGATAACTATTTACTTTCCTGAACGATTGCACCTGCATTGCACAGGCACATGATGAAAGTGCATTCGCAACAAAATCGTATGAACCGCCAAGCGGTATAAACCCCACAATGCAAAGCAGCACCATTTCCGTGAAAACTATTATCTGCCGCCAATGTATAAATCCCACGTCCTTGAAACGTGCGTGCAGACGCTCGGCTATGAAAATCCCCATTGCAAACGCCAGCACAGGTATAAGATAGTGCAACGCCCTGTGCCAGTTGCCTTTTGCGACATATGTGCTCATAAGCACAATGTTTCCCGTCTGTGCATTTGAAAAAACTTCACCTCGCACAAAATACGAATATGCGTCCTGCAAGCCCCCTGATATGGTCAGAAGTATCATGAGCATATTGGTTTCAGACATTTGTTTTCTTGATCGTAACATCATTTTATCATATTCCTTCATAAAAAATTAACAAGAAAAATATTTTTATGCACTTTAATTTTCTCCTTTTTCCATTATAATTATCTCAGATATATAAGTCAAATATATAATTGATATGAAAGATATAAAATATTGATATAGCAAGAAAGTGATAAAGTGAATATAAATTACGAATATTATAAGATATTTTATTATGCCGCAAAGAACCGCAGCTTTTCAAGAACGGCAAAAGTGCTGCTCACAAATCAGCCTAATATCACAAGGGTAATAAAAATAAAGCTGCTGAACCATTCAACCCCTCAGGCACTGACTGCTCTCAAAAGCGGCATTGCAAACCTCGCTGTGGTAACAACGCCGATAAGCACAGAGGGCTCGCTGAATTTTCATAAGCTCAGAGAGTTCCGTGAACTTATCATATGCAGCACAAAGCTAAAGGATCTTGCAAAGCGAACGCTCACTCTTGAGGAACTTTGCAGCCACCCTATAATATCACTTAACCGAAACACAAGGACATATGATTTCTATTCCGACTTCTTTTTCCAGCATGGAATAGATTTTCAGCCGGATATTGAGGTCGCAACCGCCGATCAGATAATGCCGCTTGTGAAAAGCAACCTTGGCATAGGTCTTATACCTGAACCAATGGCACAAAGCGGCGATGTTTATATTCTGAAAACTGATGAAGAGTTTCCAAAGAGGAGCATCGTTCTTGCAGAAAATGCAGACAAAAAACTCAATGCCGCCGCTACAGAGATACAAAAAATGATACTGAAAAAATGTAATATGTTTGCAAATGCTGAGATATGACATACATGAAAGGAGATAATAATATGCCTACAGTTTTGCCAAAAGAAAATGAAGTCGAACAGTTTTTTTCAAGGATAATGGCATCGGAAGGAGCTTGCGAAAGGCTCAGCAGCGTGCTTTACGATCACCTTAGCGACGACGATATGCAGACCGATCCTGACCCAGAACATCTTGTGCAGGTGCTTTTGACCGCATATACGAACGGTGATATAAGTGCACTTCTGCTGGAGCTTTGTGGAAGAAGTCTTTTCGATCTGCTGAGAGAGGCATACCTTATACCAAAGCGTTTTCACGGAAAAGCCGGAAAAAATCCTGAACTCCTTACGACCCCTGAAGGCGATGTCATTGAAGAAAAGAAAAAGCTTGTCACAAAGCATGAGTTCGAGAAATTTCGTGATGTGTACAAAAACCACAGTTGTGCACCACGTTCAAAGCTTTATCTTGCAGACGGATATGACCTTATGAGGGTCTATACCGACGGAATGAACATTAAGGAAAAGCGTGTTGACAAAAGACGTGGCGTGCTTATACTTTACGCCCTGCCTGACACTGTAAAGCTTGGACTTTCCGAGGCTCAGACCTATGATGTTATATGGAATACATTCCACAAGATACAGCAGACTGCCCCAACTGCAATGGTCTATTACGGACAAGAAACAGGCGAAAAGGCTGGAAAATCATTTGATGAGATCGGCGTTTTACTGCCTGTTCATCAGTTTGAAAAGAAAATGCTCATGCACCTCAGCGAGATAGACGGCATTGTGCTTGCCTGCCGTGAGGAAATGATGAAAAAAGCAGGCTCAGACAGCCTTGATCTTTAAAAACGGAAGTGATACTGAATGTCACAAACTATAGTTAAGAAAAATCACATGGATATACCATGGCATGATTTCACAGACGCCGAAAAGGACGAGCCAGTATCAAAGGCGAGCCTAAAAGAAAAAGCCTCTGTTATAGGCAGGGTGGGAATGATGTTTCTCTCCTGCGGAACGGGAGCGTGGCGTGTGAGAAGTTCCATGAACACCATGTCGGAATGTATGGGACTGACCTGCACAGCAGATATCGGGCTTATGTCCATAAACTACACCTGTTTTGACGGCGAGGCTTGCTTTTCGCAGTCTCTTTGCCTTACTAACACGGGAGTAAACAATTCAAAGCTAACACGTCTTGAAAATTTCATCAACGATTTTGTCGGCCGCTGCGATAGTTTGACTTGCGAACAGGTCCACAATGAACTTGACGATATCGAAAAGATACACGGACTTTACTCGCCGCCTGTTTTGGGCCTTGCGGCGGCACTTGCCTGCGGAGCGTTCACATTCCTGCTTGGCGGTGGACTGACCGAGATGATATGTGCATTTTTCGGTGCAGGCATTGGCAATTATGTGCGGAGCAAATTCACAAAGCACCACCTTACCCTTGTGCTTGGAATAGTTGCCTCAGTATCGGCGGCGTGCCTTTCATATGCAGGGCTGTTTGAACTTGCGAAAATACTTTTCAATATAAAAATGCAGCATGAGGCAGGCTACATATGTGCAATGCTTTTTATTATACCTGGTTTTCCGTTCATCACAAGCGGCATAGACCTTTCAAAGCTCGATATGCGTTCGGGCATCGAGCGGCTGACCTACGCCCTCATCATTATAATTGTAGCCACAATGACGGCGTGGTTAATGGCACTTATCCTGCACCTTACGCCAATGGACTTTTTGCCTCTGCACCTTACCTTATGGCAGTTCATACTGTTCAGACTTGCGGCAAGTTTCTGTGGGGTTTTCGGATTTTCCGTTATGTTCAACAGCCCTGTCAAGCTTGCAGCCTCTGCGGCAGTTATAGGTGCACTTGCAAACACTCTGAGATTGGAACTTGTTGACCTTGTTTCATTTCCTCCGGCAGCTGCTGCGTTTGTGGGGGCATTCACCGCAGGCATACTCGCCTCGCTGCTGAAAAAGTATGTGGGCTATCCGAGAATATCCATAACCGTTCCGTCCATAGTCATAATGGTTCCGGGATTATATCTTTACAAGGCTTTCTATAATTTGGGCGTCATGTCCCTTGAAACATCTGCGTCATGGCTTGCGTCTGCTCTGCTGATAATACTAGCTCTGCCTTTGGGGCTTATCTTCGCTAGGATAATTACGGACAGGTCATTTAGGTGTTGTACTTAAAATCTTACCCATAGCCTAAAGCTATACCGAACCCACATAAAAAAACTATATTGATATACACTTTCCTATTAAGACTATTCTCCATTACCTATAACTGGCGTCAGCGGCATTTGTCAGCAAAAGCGAAGTGTTGAGGTGTTTTAAGAACATAACAGGACAGTCGCCGTTTGAATATCTAAAAAAATTATCGTCTGCGCAATGCGGCATATATGATAAAAAACACATCTGACTCGATAAATGCTATCTGTGGGCTTTGCGACTTTGACGATCACAGCTATTTTTCAAAAGCCTTTAAAGAAGCCTACTGGCGCAGTCCCAGAGATTTTAGATAGTAGAATATACGGGACAATATCTCACAGATTTATCCGTCTGTCATGTAGACATTACATTTTCTTGTTTATAGGACTACGATAAAACTATTATCAAACAAAAGGCGTTTCATTTTATCCAAATGGAACGTCTTTTGCATTTGTGCTTTTTCTTGTATGAAAAACGAGTCAATTATTCTCCTCCCAATAATCCTCTGCATCCTCGTAGTCATAGAAATCATCATAGTGATCTTCATAGAGATCCTCCGGGTCGTCATAATCATGAGCATCATACTCAGCAGATTTACTGGTTGAGGTTTTATTGGTATTCTTACGGGTGGCTCTGGTAGCTGAACTACTTGCTGTAGTGGTTTTCGGACGTGATGTTGTAGCAGTTGTGAATGCTGAAGTATAGCTGTTCTTATTATTGTAATACTTAGGGTCATGTATCAAACAGTAGCAACTGCCTTCTTCAGGAGTATTGTCACAGCCTGAGTGTGCGCATTTGGGGCGCAGGGCATCATAGATCATGGCTATCCCTATGATGACCAACACAGCGACAACGATTCCTTTGAGATTGAACGAACTATGCTGAGAGCTGTTTTCTGTTGCCAGCTTGTAGCCTATATAATCGTCAAGCATTTCCTCGTTTCTGTTGTATTTTCCGGATTCCATAATCACACCTCCAAACTGTATTTCTGATATTATACCATATTTTCTAAGATTTGTGGTAACAATTTTTGGACAGTTGCATATTCTGTCCATTTTATCATTTTTTAGTGGCAAAGTCGGATAGTGTGCGGAATATTTAACGATTACTTTTACTCAACTTCCCTTAATTTTATCCCCATTATGCAGTTTGAAGCGAACTCTATGCCAATGGGTAAAAAAATTTTTCAAACCTCCCCAATTTTACCCCTAAGTATGCTATAATAGAATAGACAAGAAACCCGACCCAAAACCCAGCGAGGTGCTTTTATGACATATGCAATATCTGATATCCACGGCTGTTATGAGGAGTATATTAAGCTTCTCGAAAAAATCAACTTTTCTGAAAACGATACCCTCTATATCCTAGGTGATATCTGCGACAGGGGCGAAAAGCCTATGGAGATCTATAATGACATCATGGCTCGGGATAATGTTATCCCGCTGTTCGGCAACCACGAACACCTTGCCTATATCAATCTCCGCCACCTCATAAAAAATGACGTGAGCAAGCTTACAAAAGACGAACGGCTAGACCTGATCGATTGGCTCACCAGCGGAGGAAAACCCACTTTCAGCGAATTTATCTCCCTCTCCAAAGCCGAC
>ULZP01021079.1_pt1 | contig 19110 bp, 19 predicted proteins | sample 1963281 | NCBI WGS metagenome assembly ULZP01 (sample SAMEA4835894, study PRJEB28245) | human gut metagenome | biome: gut microbiome; material: fecal sample | place: Denmark | collected 2008
TTCTCCAGCGGTATCTCCTGGGAGCGGACACGCTGACGCAGGGGCAATGGCAGATCGCTGACTGCAACGCAGACGGTGTGGTCAACGGGTTTGACCTGGCACTGCTGCGGCAGAAGTTGGTGGGATGATCGAATTTGTATTGCAGGGCAGTGGGCCAGTGCGGGCATCGATCTCTACTAACAAAAAGACCGAAATTCTGCAAAAAACAGTTGACTTTATGAAATGTTTGTAGTATACTAAAAATAGAGAAATATTTTCCCGCAATGACGCACACATAAATTTGGGAAATTTTGTGCAGAAGGAGAAATTTTTTATGAGAAGAAAAGAATGGATGAGAGTTGTTGCGGCACTTGCGGCGTTTGCAGTGCTGGGGACAGGCTCGGCGGTCACGGCGGCAGCTGAAGAGACCGGTACTGTGGTCTCGGAGACGGACAGCACAGCGGATAAGACGGTGTTTACCGGCAGCTGCGGTGAGGACGCCACATGGACTTATGACAAATCCAGCGAAACGCTGACGATTATGGGACAGGCAGCGTGGAGGCATACGTCAAGGCTGGTGTTATGATAAAGACGCCGGGCTGGCAGGTGGTCAATGATTATGCGGCAAAGCATATCGTGATCGGAGATGGCATCACCGAAGTGGGCGAGGGCTTTCTGGACACCTGCATTTACGGCACAACAGAACCCAGAACATTACAGGTCAGCAGTACGGTGACCAAGATGGATCTGAACCCGGCGCTCCAGGAGAGAAGTGTGACGTTTTACGGCACAAAGGGTTCCTGGTTCTATGAGCAGGTCTATGAGACCAACCGTTTTGTGGACATTTCCACCGGTGAGCCGGACAAAGTCCCGACTTCCGGTACATATTCGGACGGCGCATCCTGGAACTATGACGAAAAATCGGAAACGCTGACCGTCAGCGGTGACGGCGGCATCACAGAGAAAGAGTTTACCACTTATTTCGGCTGGGATCGCCCGGTAAAGAGAATTGTGATCGGGAAAGAGGTCAAGCTGCCGGACTGGAATTCGGATGTCAGCGGGCTGAATCTGTTTTTCCGTGCGCTGATCTCAGATGCAGAGACCGGAAACGGTCCGTTCCTGTCCATCTATCCGGACAGCGAGGCTGGAAAGGCTTATGAAGATCTGGTGGCATATCGGGTCTCCAAGGGCAGTACGGAAGAGGAAGTAAGAAGCGGACTGGAAGAGGTCGTGGCATTCCTGGATGCGGATATCGCATATACCGGGGCGTGCGGCGCAGAGGGCAGTGAGATCACCTGGAGCTTAGACCCGAACACCAATACGCTGACTTTCTCCGGCACCGGCACCATCCGCACCTATGACGGACCCAACGCAAAGTTTGAGAATCCGGCGTGGAACGACTGCAATGTGAGCATCAACCACATCGTAGTGGGCGAGGGTATCACCGATATCGGCTCGTTTACTGACGATATGTTCTATTATAATTCGGACAGCGGCTGCGCATGGCAGGATCGGACAATTGAAATTCCGGACAGCGTGGAGAGCTGGGAGCATCTTTCCCCGAACTTCCTGTATGAGACCAAGTACGGCACGGCGTTCTACTATAGAAATGCCAGCCAGAAATCCATTCGTCTCAGCTGCAGCGGTGTCACAGATAACCCGGTATATCTGGTAGAAGGCACATCGGCGCTGGGCGGTTCGTGGCGCTTTGATTATGAATCCAGCACGCTGACAATTTCCGGACCGGGATTTGTGGAGTATAAGGATATTGAGATGTATCCTTTCACCAAGGTCGTGATAGACAGCAGTGTTACCATTGGAAGTACTTATCAGGATCAGGATTTCAGCACGGCACTGCTGATGTGGTTCCAGCGGCTGAATACCATTTCGGATACAGAACCGGGTCGTCTGGAGATATCGGTACTCTATGACGAGAACAGCGATTTCCAGCAGGAATTTGCAAAGCTGCCGGAATCCGTTCGTTCTGAGGCACAGCGTGTTTCTGCACTGCACAGCGTTGCAGTGGGCGATGTCAACCAGGACGGCAGAGTGGATGTGACCGATGCGGTACTGCTCAGCAAGGCAGTTAACGGCAGTGTCACTGTATCCGATGCGCAGAGAGAGACCATGGACTGCGACGGAGACGGCGACATTACGGCGAACGATGTGACTACGCTGATGCGTTTCCTGGTTCACCTGGAAACAGAACTGCCGCCGAAACAGTAACATTAGAACCTGTCTTCACAAGCGTATACAAGTGTCTTTTCGGCAAATTTTGCTGCATACTGCGTTAAAAATACTTGCCGGGCGACTGCGTTCGAGGCAGGATTCTGCTTGAGAACAAAGGAGTGTCGCACTAGGATGGATTGCGACCGACAGCCCGCCTGCGTATTTTTGCCTTGTCTGCAACAAAATTATGCTCGAAAATCCACATATATTTCTTGCGAAGACAGGTTCTTATTTAGCGCCTGGCGTTCAGACGCTTTCGGATAGGAGAAAGGCGCATCAGAAATGGTGCGCCTTTTCCGTATGCGTCACAGAGAAAGGAGTTTGTATGAAACAGAAATTTTGCCGGTGGCTGGCGGTTCTGCTGTCTGCCGTGATGCTGCTGTGGACGGGGCTGCCCGTTTCGGCGGCGGAAAATACCTTTGTGCATACAGGCAGCCCTTCTCAGGATATCCTGGCGGCGGCGGAATCCCAGCTGGGCTATACCGCTCCGGCAGACGGGGCAAAGTACAACCATTGGTACGGCGCAGTCAACGGAAGTTATACCTATTCCTGGTGTCAGACGTTTTTGTCCTGGTGTGCGGAACAGGCGGAGATCGGCACGGATGTTTTCCCGAAAGCGGTTTCGGTGGCGAGTGCCTACGCCGCTTTCGCCGGACAAAAGCGCTATCAGAAAAGCGCTGCGCAAGGCGGCAGCTATACGCCACGTGCCGGAGATGTAGCGTTCTACAGCGAAAACGGGGATGCGGATGCGCTGAGCCATGTGGGGCTGGTGACCGGGACAGCAGACGGTACCCTGTACACCATCGAGGGAAATGTTTCCAATCAAGTCCAGCGCTGTGAGCGGCAGCTGGACTCGGTGCAGATCATCGGCTATGGCTGCCCGATGTATGCCGACTTGCCTAACCAGATCGTGCCGGAAGCGCCGGTCGTGACGGTTGACCCCGGCACATCCGAGTACCGCACCAAGATCGACTGGGCGGAGTGCGCAGATGCACAGCGCTATCTAGTGGTACTCTGGGACAGCGCCGGGAAAGAGCTGGTGCGGCAGGAGAGCACGGACTGCTACTATTATGATTATCTGACAGAGGGCAATTATACGGTACAGGTCTCCGCCTGCAACGGTGAAAATTATGCCGATTCGGAAAAGGTGGCGTTCCGTGTGGAGGAGCATTCTCAGCCCGGTCGGTTCGACATCCAGGTGCTGAGCGGTTCGGGAACGACGCCGACACGGCTGCACTGGAAGATCACGGACGGCGCAGAGGGTTACCGCATCTGCATCCGGAACAGCGTGACCGGGGAAATCGTCGCCGAAGAGGAGCTGGGGCTGAACACATGGTATCCGGTCTCACTGCCCGGCGGCAGCTATGAGGCGGAAGTGACGGCGTACAATCCTTGTTTTGAGCGGACGGTGACAAAGCAGTTCCAGCTCAGCGCCGGGACGCAGTTACAGGGCGATTTCAACAATGACGGCGTTGTCAACAGCGCCGATGTCAGCGAACTGCAAAGCTGTTTGCTGGGGAAGAAAGCGGTTTCTGACCCGGCGGCTGTGGTGCGGTCGGACATGAACGGTGACGGCGTTTTGAACGGGTTTGATCTGGCATTACTGCGGCAGAAGTTGGCGGCGCAATAAAAACTCCTCCACCAGCTACGCTGGTCCCCCTCGTACTGAGCGGTTCCCTTTGCCCTGCGGGCATCTCCCCACCCCGTGGGGAGTCACCTCTTTCAGAGGAGGCACATTCGCTGCAACATCTGTTGCGCATCAGTAGGGGCAGATGCCCACATCTGCCCGAACACCATGCTATGATATCGGGTAGATGTGGGCGTCGACTCCTGCAGGAACTGCGGCAGACGATGTCACAGCCCAACAGAAAAAGCCGTACCCCGGAACTTGTTCCACTCCGGGGTACGGCTTATTTTTTCTATTCGTGTTCTGTTCGTTCAGCGGATCTTTGCGCCGACCGGCAGGCTGTCATCCGGGAAGATGACCTTGACGTCGCCGTTGGGCATATCTGCCGCACAGATCATGCCGCAGCTCTCTACGCCGCACAGCTTTGCCGGTTTCAGATTTGCTACCAGCATGATCTTCTTGCCGATGAGGTCTTCCGGCTTATACCACGGTGCGATGCCCGAAACCACCTGTCTGCCGCCCATGCCGTCATCCAGCTGGAGCTTTAACAGTTTCTTGGACTTCTTCACCTTTTCGCATTCCAGTACCTTTGCCACACGCAGATCGACTTCGCCGAATTTTTCGATGCCGATCTCGTCTGCCAGCGGCTGGGGCGTGAATTCCGGTTCTTTCGGTTCTTCCTTGGGCTGTGCCGCCAGGATCAGCCGGTTCAGCTCGTCGATTTCCTTTTCCACGTCGATTCTCGGAAAAATGATATTGCCCTTGTGTACCGTCACATTTGCCGGCAGTGTGCCGAACTGGTCTGCGGTGCTGTATGCCACATCTGCCTCGGATGCGCCGATCTGCTCCCAGATCTTCGGCATGGTCTCCGGCATGAATGCGCTCAGCGGAACGGTGACGATGCGGATGGTCTCCAGCAGGTTGTACAGGACGGTTGCCAGACGGGTGCGGTTTGCCTCGTCCTTCGCCAGAATCCACGGTGCAGTCTCGTCGATGTACTTGTTGGCACGGGAAACTACCTGGAAGATCTCCGCCAGCATACGGTTCAGCTGGGTCTGATCCAGCAGTCCCTCCAGCTTTTCTTTCAGTCCGGTGGCTGCGGCAATCAGCTCGTCGTCGAACTCGCCCGGCTGACGCTCTTCCGGCAGTGTGCCGCCGAAGTACTTATCCACCATGGCTACGGTACGGGAAACCAGGTTGCCCAGACCATTCGCCAGGTCGGAGTTGATGCGGTTAATCATGATCTCGTTGGAGAAAGAGCTGTCTGCGCCCAGTGCCATTTCCCGGAGGATGTGATACCGGATGGCATCTGCGCCGTAGCGGTCTGCCAGCAGGAACGGGTCAACCACGTTGCCCAGGGACTTGGACATCTTCTGTCCGTTGAAGGTGATCCAGCCGTGAACTGCCAGATGCTTCGGCAGCGGCAGATCCAGCGCCATCAGCATTGCCGGCCAGATAATGGCGTGGAAACGCATGATGTCCTTGGCAACCATGTGGACATCTGCCGGCCAGTATTCGTCGAAGTCGTGGTATGCGCTGTTCTCATATCCCAGAGCGCTGATATAGTTGGACAGCGCATCTACCCACACGTAGACCACGTGCTTGGTGTCGAAGGTGACCGGGATGCCCCAGGTGAACGAGGTACGGGAAACGCACAGGTCTTCCAGGCCGGGCTTGATGAAGTTGTTGACCAGTTCTACCGCACGGGTCTTGGGCTGGAGATAGTCGGTCTCCAGCAGCAGCTTTTCGATGCGCTCTGCAAAGGGTGCCATCTTCATGAAGTAAGCCTCTTCCTTTGCCTCGGTGACCTCTCGGTGGCATTCCGGACAGCAGCCGTTTTCGTCCAGCTGGGACTCCGTCCAGAAGCTTTCGCACGGTGTGCAGTACTTGCCCTTATATTCGCCCTTATAGATGTATCCCAGGTCGTACAGGCGCTTGAAGATCTTCTGTACGGTTTCTACATGATAGTCGTCTGTGGTGCGGATATAGCGGTCATAGCTGACGTGCATTTTTTCCCACAGTGCTTTGAAGGTCTTAACGACCTCATCTACATATTCTTTCGGCGTGATACCCTTTGCCGCCGCTTTCTGTTCAATTTTCAGACCGTGTTCATCTGTTCCGGTGAGGAAAATGACATCATAGCCCTGCATTCGTCTGAACCGGGCGATAGAATCGCAGGCTACAGTGGTGTAGCAGTGACCGATGTGGGGATTTCCCGACGGATAGTAGATCGGTGTCGTGATATAATACGGCTTTTTTGACATACAAGGTCCTCCTTAACATTTGTTTGCCCGAAGGCTCTACCTCTTATTATAGCACAGTTTTACGGCGTTGTCCATGTTTTTTTGAAAATTTTAGGGGTGGGTGAGGGGAAATGTGGGGGAGTTCTGGGCATGGTACCAAACAAATTGCTGGTGTCAATTTTGCCATCGGTGTGTGTGCCAGACTTAACATTAGGAATATGATTCCTGTATTATCTCTTGGAGAAACAAAAATATCGGATTTTAGGGGGCTTTTTGCACTTTGTTAGTTATGTGTTAGTTGTTGAGTTGTTCGTATAGAAGTGAAATGCACCGAAAGTTTTTGAGCAGGCATTGTGAGCAGTTGGCGTCATGATGCTTTTTTTCTGTATAGAATCGATTCCAGCGTGAAATCATAAGATTGACCGCAGGGGAAATACTTGACTTTTTCTATTTCTTATGCTATATTTGTGAAAGAAACGAAAGAAAGTAAAAGAAAGAGAAAGAAAGGGGGTATATGCTTTTGGACGACAGCAGTACTAAATTCAAGAGAATCTATGTAAATAAGGCAGACTTACGAAATATGTGGTGGACTAGAGGGAACATTGCACAGGCTGAATTACTTGCGGAGGAAGACTTTATATGACAAAACAAGCACGCCAAAACTATAAATAGTGGGTTCTTGGCGTGCTGTTTTATGAGAGAATGGGATTCCAAATACGCTATATTTCAATATGCTTCTGAATGAGTTTGCAATGCGACTTTGGACATCATTTCCTGGAATTTTTTTTGTTTTTTAGCATTCCCTTGAATACATCTTTCGGCGAGCCATAGAGATGCAGAAAAGCGATCAGCTGCTTGTCTTAGCTTTCCGATCATGAACGGGAACAGCTTGCTAAACGTCCAGAAAATTGATTCACTGGCACATTTGATTACCAGTTCCTCGCTATAAACCTTATTTTTTACAGCAACTGCAAAAAATTCGAATTTAGAGAGCATGATTTTATATTCTTTTTCTTGTAGATCTGATTTGATTTCATAGAGTTCAGGACAATATATTTTGCTCAGGACCTCATCTTGCAGCTTGTTTAGTGCATCTATTGTCAGGCGAGTTCGTTCATTATCTTGCTCATGATCGGATATATTTCTGGAAACGTCAAAAGCTTTGTACGCTAAACAGACTGCCACTAGACTTCCTACTGCTGAAGCAGTATCAACAATTGCTTGATATATTTCTAAAGACATACAACATCCTCCTTATTCTCCATAAACCTCAAAATACTACAAAAGGACAACCTCGAATTGAAAAAACGAACTTGTCCTTCTGTCATAATGATTTGTCTGTCTAACATGGCATAAGTTTGTAAAATATGGGCTTACTTCACGTATCCCACATACTCACCGTAATGCCAGCCTGCCACATCATAAGTCAAACCTGCACCAGTAGCTGCGGCGTAGTTCAGGAGCTGTTTTACATCAGAATAATTTACATCATCGCAGTTCATGATTCTGCCGTCCTTGTTTCCATCTGCTGCCTCTACTTTTTTTGCGGAGTCCAGTTTATATTTTGCCGGATTCATCTTTGCAATAGAAACCATCAGAGCTTTTCCGTTTGCTGTTGTCAGCAGGCTGCCGTCAGCCTCTGCGATATTGTATGCAGACAGCATGATCGCAGCATCCTTGGAGTTGACCTGTTCATCGCTGTTCAAATCGCCAATTACGTAAAAATCATACTGCTGACTGGTATAGCAGCTGATCTCATTGTTCTTTACAGATTCGAACGAGGCATCTTCTACGGTTACTTCTGCGTCACTGGTAGTATAGAAGGTTACCAGAGTGCCGTCATCCTTGGAATCGTCCAGAGATGCACTGGTGATAACAACCTTGCTGCCGTTCTGTACAGCAGATACGATAGCATCACCATAAGCACTGCCGTTTGTTGCGGCAACCATACCGTCCACAGCCAACAGGTCTGCGGTTGCGTTCAGCGTGATGTCAGATGCTGAAAAACCGGTGTTGTTCTCGATGGACAGTGTTACTGCGGTTGCACCTTCCGGAATAACTGTGCCGTCAGCGGCGGTGAATGTTTCTGCTACAGTGCTGTAGGAAACATTGACTGCGTTTACTGCCTCAGCTGCGCTTGCAACAACGCCTGCGCAAGCAGATACCATTGTAGCTGCAGATAAAGCAGCAATAATTTTTTTTACAGACTTCATAAGTAGTACCTCCCTTTCGGATATGTAATGATTTTTAAGTTGTCTCCTTTCTTTTGCTCTCCTGATAAATCAGCAAAGCAAAAGTCACTTTTTCATTTTCAAGAACAGGACTATCTCTATTTTTTCAGTCCTGCTCCACGCAGAGCGCACTCGTACATAATGTCGAACAAGTCGCTGGTGTCAATGTTGCCGTCGTTGTCTGTATCAGCCTCAATATTGGGAACATAGCCCCTATAATACCGCCTTACACTGTGAGGTGCAACTGCTTTATCAGCAATATGCAGCATGGTCCAGTAGATGTCATTGACTTCATATGGTTTTCCATTTCCGTCTGCATCGCCGAGCATAGGAGCATCGTCAAACACACCGTCGCTGTCAAAGTCATATACCAGTTCACTGCACCCTTTTTCGGTATTGAATTGCAGCAGAACATTTTTCGATCGGATAAAATTAATGTAATAACTGCCAAACCAGTCGAGGTATTCTTCGTAGCTATGGCTGCCGCCAAATGAAGCTTGCTCTTTTTGTGAGGCAATTGGAAATGCCTGTACATATACTTCTCCATCACCAGTGATTGCAAATCCAGTATCCTGTTTTGAAACCGTCACCGTTTGATTCGGTAAGACTTCAATATCAATAGTACTGCTGGCTACTGGCATGAAATTGTAATTGCCTTCATCGTATGAAAAAATATATGATAATGCGATTTTTTGTGTATCTGTATTGGTATAGGTCACGCCATCTTTAGAGAAATCGATTTTGCACTTTGAACCAACACCTTTTAGTTCAGGATCCTCCCGATCATATTGTTCCATTCTGAGACGATAACCTTCACCGTCAATACTAAAAGCAAATCCCGACGCACGTTCATTCTTTTCCAAGTGGAAAGAAGAACCTTTGCCAAAGAAAATATACTCTCCGTAATTGACTTTGCCTAATTTCCAAAAATCGTACGTCTGTCCATCCTCTGTGGTAGAACTTAGATCCATCTGATCTTTTCTGCCATTGAAGAATTCTAATTTCACGATTTCTGAAACATCAGTGTTAGTTTTTGTAGTACCACGGATCGGTGCCTTATAAGTCAACAGGGAATCATCATCTGAGGCATACAGTAAGACATCACCATTTTCCGAAGAGGCTTCATATGCCGGGATGCAGAACTGTTTGGTCTCCGAATTGATATAGATGCAGGCATCATCCTTAAAAGCCGATGTTTCTGTACCTTGCTTCACACAATTGCTGTCATAAGTGACAATGCAGGTGTCATAACTGATGCCGTCGAATGTCCAGTTACCGGACAGTTCATCCATGCCAACGACAGCGTGTGTGCCGCCTTTTTTGGTAGCAATACCAGCCATAAAGTAAGTGCCTTTTTCCTTGCAGCGTGCTGCACAATCCAGAAACATATCCGTATGCTCTTCCTTGGACAGCATCGAAGGTGCTGCAATAATTGCGAGTTCCACCGCTTTATATAGCTGCAGAGAGTTGTAACAAGTAATCAACGCATCCACATCATCAGTCAGCGTTACATCGTATAATGTTTCTGCACCCTCTTGCAAATCGCTCGGAGTCAGTTCGCCATTGTGGACCAATACCGAAATGGCAGCCATACCGAAACAAAGACCGCTTTTATAAGATATATCGGGAATATGTTTACCGTAACCTGAATTTATTTCCGATTCCGTCATATTATCCCTTACTGGATCGTATACTCTTTCTGTAAAATCTTCTTGCGATAAAGTACACAGGTGATTCACAAATGAAAAAGTATCTTTGTACATTCCCTTCTCGATCGCAGCCTTTTCCAACTCGCTTTGCGCCGATGACGCATCCGCTTCGTAAAGCGGAATATCTCCCTCTGTCACCGAATCATAAAGTGCATCTCCCAGCTCGTCCGTATTGTCGTCCAGTGCCTCCTGTACCAGCTTATCCGTATAGTCCAGAACAGAGTATTCTTCTGCTCCGACTGCTGTCGGCTGATAGGTCAGTATGCACGTTGCGGCAGTGGACAGGGCTAAGAGTGTTGCGATTTGTTTTTTCATAAAAATATCCTCCTGTTGTTTTGTATAGCGGGTGTGAGTGTGAAACACTCGGTTTTTGTTTTACTTTAGTATAGCAAAATTGGGCGACGGAAATCAATACTTATGACGTAAGTAGAATTCGCTGTAACAATTGTGAAAGCAAGTGCAAGAGATGCGAGTAAACCGCAGTATTTTGAAAAGAACTTCCGCATAAAAAAGACCTCCCTTCACAGATTATCTTTTCGGTATTGCTATTATACCATAAAAAAAGTACCTGTGCGAGAAGTCTACGAAACTTACAGTGTTTTCGACGAAACTTACAGTTTTTCATATTTTGTCTTTATTTATTGGCCGCATTTTCTTACAAATAAAGTGCTACTTCGGCATCAAAATAGACATCATTATGGTGGAGTTGACAGATTCCATCATATTTTTCAGCTGCTGATTCTACATTTTTCAATCCATATCCATGTGATTCTGTATCTTCTTTTGTTGTTACGATTTCGCCATTTTCATAATGAACCTTTCCTGGATAGGTGTTTTTTACAGCAACAAAGAGCATACCCTTTCGATAAGTCATTGCGATTTTCAACTCACGTTTTCCGTCGGTTTTTTGAAGTGCCTGTACTGCATTGTCCAGCAGATTTGTCAGAATTGTGGAAAGGTCTACAATTTCTATGGGAAGTTCTGTTGGTATAACAATGTCTACGGTTACAGCAACATTCCAATCAGAAACGGATCTTAACTTGTAATTGATAATGCTGTCTACCACAATATTTCCTGAAGTAGAATACAATACAGACTTTTTTTCTTCCTTCTGTATCAACTCCTGTAGATATTGCGAAGCCTCGTTGGTTTTGTGATCTTCAAGAAAAGTTTCTACAATAGAAAAATGATTGGAAATGTCATGGTGAAATCTTCTGGTGTCTTCCACTGCATTCTGCATCAGCTGACACTGGTTCTGGTAGTAATTTTTTTCTTGCTCTGCCGCTGTTGCTTTTGCAGCCCGTGCATATGCAATTGACAGTGATTCATACAGAAAAAATACTACAATATTGATGATAAATAAGAGAATCATGGAAACTGTGACTGATTGTGCTGTCACTCCAGAAACAGTTGTAAACAGCAATTCGACGCCAATTGTCAGGATTGGTATGCACGGAGAAACAAACATTGTCCATATGGGGAGAATCTTTTGCTCATTTCTGTGATGAGAAAAATATCCTAATAGCAGTACAACCCAAAAGATTACCATACGGGATAAGAAGATTCCAATTTCGTTTTCATATTCATATTTTTGGAGGGGTTCTATATAGGCGTTTTTTGTTACTACAGATACAATCAATTCCGCTGCAAATGCTAAAATAATATATTCAAATATAGCAAGGAAGCGCTTTGGAAAAGTGGTATTATAGCATAATGAGATAGAAAAAAGTGAGACTATTGTGAAAATCAGATTCAAAAAAGGAATGTTTGCAACGAAATGAATCCCAATTGTCAATACAAAATAAAGTGCATAAACGCTAATTGTAATTGCCTTATTTCGTATCTGTACTCCAAAAAGTGATCGGAAAAAGTAATAAATAATATAGATAGAAAATAATTCTGAACAAGCGTATACAATATCGTAGTTGGATAAACTCATATGGACTCCTTTCGATTGATAGCAAATTGTTCGGCTCTGATCTCTTTTCGTTTTGACTGTGCGATTGGCAGTTCAATTCCTGTAGATAGATATACTTTATCATAGGCATATTTACGCACATATAGGTGATGAACCAGATATGTTTTGTGAATACGTAAAAATTGAAAGGATTTTAACTGCTTTTGCACATGATCCAGCAAACCGTAAAAACTGTCTTTATGATATTCGTTCTGGGTGTAATAGTGTATGATAATCTGGTGATCCTCACTCTCAAAATAAATAATATCTTTGATTGGTATCTTCACAATGTCATGTCCCGTTTTGTATGTAAATGCATCGGCTTGTAAATGCAATCGATGAATCAAGCGTTCAAATACCTTTTCAATTTTTTCTTTGTTGATCGGTTTATGTACAAAATAAAGTGGATCATATTCAAAAATTTCAATGGCATACTCCTTATTTCCTGAGATATACGCAATCTGTGTAGAATCGTTTTTTAGGTTATCCCGAATCATTTTACTAACATCAATACCAGTAAATTCAGGCATTTCAATGTCCAGAAAAATCAAATCGTAAAATTCACCGTTTTGTAAATGCTCGCATAGTTCTTTCCCACTGTAATAGATGTCGGTATCAATTGCAATGCCCTTATTGGTTGTAATTTCAATTAAAATCGCTTCAAGTTGTGTGCCAATTTCGACAGCGTCATCCACGAGTGCAATTCGAATCATACAATATACTCCTCTTACTTCTTTTTCGCTTCATTTCCATCATACCACAAAAATTTTCAAAAAGCAAGAATTTATTTTGCTAAACAAAAAGACGGTATGCCTCAGAGGACATACCGTTTTCTTGTATAAGTAGGGAAGAGCCTATCATCAGAAATTTGATATTTGCCTGCAAAACGTGATGCAAAGCAATATATGCCTATTGGAATATTATCCGAGCAAAAGTCACTTTTTCATTTTCAAGAACAGAACTATCTCTATTTTTTCAGTCCTGCTCCACGAAGAGCGCACTCGTACATAATGTCGAACAAGTCGCTTGTGTCGATTTTGCCGTCGTTGTCTGTGTCAGCCTCAATATTGGGAACATAGCCTTGATAGTATCTTCTTGTACCGTGAGATGTAATTGCTTTATCAGCAATATGTAACATAGTCCAATAAATGTCACTTGGTTCATATGGCTTTCCGTTTCCGTCTGTATCGCCGAGCATAGGAGCATCGTCGAATACGCCGTCACCATCAAAGTCGTATACCAGTTCGCTGCATTCTTTTTCTGTATTGAATTGAAGCAAAACATCTTTTGAGCGAATAAAATTAATGAAATAACTGCCAACCCAGTCGAGAAATTCTTCGTAGCTATGGCTTTTGCTAAATGCAGTCAGATCTTTATGTGCAATCATTGGCATTGTCTGTACATATACTTCTCCACCGCCGGTGATTGCAAATCCAGTATTCTGTTTTGAAACAGTCACTGTTTGATTTGGTGCGACTTCAATAGCAATGGTACTTCTGGATACTGGTGTAAAATTGTAATTGCCTTCATCGTATGTGAAAATATATGACAGTGCAATTTTTTGTGTATCTGTATTGGTATAAGTTATACCATCTTTAGAGAAATCGATTTTGCACTTCGAACCAACGCCTTTTAGTTCAGGATCCTTCCGATCAAATTGTTCTATTCTGAGACGGTATCCTTCACCAAGAATACTAAAGGCAAATCCCGACGCACGCTCATTCTTTTCCAGATGGAAAGAGGAGCCTTTTCCAAAGAAAATAAAATCTCCGTAATTGACTTTGCCTAATTTCCAAAAATCGTACGTCTGTCCGTCCTTTGTGGTAGAACTTAGATCCATCTGATCTTTTCCGCCATTGTAAAATTCTAATTTCACGGTTTCTGAAACATCAGTGTTGGTTTTTGTAGTACCACGGATCGGTGCCTTATAAGTCAACAGGGAATCATCATCTGAGGCATACAGTAAGACATCACCATTTTCCGAAGAGGCTTCGTATGCTGGGATACAGAACTGTTTGGTCTCCGAATTAATATAGATGCAGGCATCATCCTTAAAAGCCGATGTTTCTGTATCTGGTTTCACACAGTTGCTGTCGTAGGTGACAATGCAGGTATCATAACTGATGCCATCGAATGTCCAATTGCCGGATATTTCATCCATGCCAACCACAGCGTGTGTGCCGCCTTTTTTGGTGGAAATACCTGCCATAAAGTAAGTGCCTTTTTCCTTGCAGCGTGCTGCACAATCCAGAAACATATCGGTATGCTCTTCTTTGGACAGCATTGCAGGTTCTACAATGCTTGCGAGTTCCACCTCTGAATATAGCTGCAGAGAGTTGTAATAAGCAATCAACGCATCCACATCATCGGTCAGTGTCACATCGTATAACGTTTCTGCACCTTCTTGCAAATCGCTCGGAGTCAGTTCACCATTGTGGACCAATACCGAAATGGCAGCCATGCCAAAGCAAAGTCCACTCTGATAAGCTATATAAGAGATATCTGTGCTATAACCTAAATCTAATTCCGGATCTGTCATATTAGCACTTACGGGATCAGATACTCTTTCTGCAAAATCTTCCCGTGATAAAGTACACAGGTGATTTGCAAATGAAAAAGTATCTTTGTACATTCCCTTCTCGATCGCAGCCTTTTCCAATTCGCTTTGCGTCGATGCCGCATCCGCTTCGTAAAGCGGAATATCTCCCTCTGTCACCGAATCATAAAGTGCATCTCCCAGCTCGTCCGTATTGTCGTCCAGTGCCTCCTGTACCAGCTTATCCGTATTGTCCAGAACAGAATATTCCTCTGCACTGATCGTAGCTGGTTGGTAGGTCAATGTACACGCTGCGGCGGTGGACAATGCCAACAATGTTGCGATTTGTTTTTTCATAAAAATCTTCCTTTCATGTATAAATTACAACAATACACCTCATGTGTGTTGCTGCGATTACCCTTACAATTCAATTATTACCTTATAGATATAAGGTCTCCCTCTTATCAAGATTATAACATATTTTTGCAAATAAATCAATGCCATTTGCGTAGTTGGTATGTTTTTTTGCGTAGTTGGTAGTTTTACAGCATTTTTTCGCATTAAAGCATCCAGGATTAACCAGATTATTTTGTTGAGCAAAGAAATGGTATGCCCATAAAGGACATACCGTTTTTTCATGTTCTCATCCTCATCTCTACATACTTTTCCACTGACTCAACCGGCACCTTATATCTGTTACCCTCTTTGAACCCTTTTAACTGTCCTGTTTGCAAAAGCTTATAAAACGTACTCCTGCCAATCTTCAAAATCTCCATGACCTCTTCTCTTGTAAGTATCTCCTTTGTTGTAAGCATATGCGACCTCCTATTTCCGTTAATGCTCATTGACATATCTCTCAATTTCTGCCGCAGGGATCAGCGTTTTTCTGACGCTTAATCTCTTGCACTGCAATTTGCCCTGTTCGATCAGTCTATAAACCGTATGCACACTCAATCCCAGCATATTTGCTGCCTCGCTAACTTTCAGCAAGTATTTTGTTTCTGTGTACTGTAGAGCTACCATAATTATCACCTCCTGCTCTTTACGAATATGTTCGTATTTTTTTGGAGCATTTGGTGTTTTTTCATACGGCTTGCTTGGATACACAGTCTTTTTTATGGGATATTATGTGTGATTTCAAGTTATATCTGATTTCCACAAGTTATCCCAGTTTTCCACGAAAAGAAAAAATGACTGAATTGCTCGGAATTTGAAAATCAAAATAATCCGATGCAATCCAGTCATTTGGTTGCCCTATTTCTCGTACCCTTCATAATAATACGATTGTTCGATTCCTTTGAAAATTACTTCTCTGTCATTGACCTTATCCGTCAAATTCTGTTGTATCAGAAACCGCAGTTCCAGGTCGTTTACCGTACTTCTTTCCATTGCCTGCAAATACTGTACCTTATCAATTTTCGCCCAGTCCGTCACTTTGCCCAGACGCTTTTTGAGGATCATGTCCAGCCAGATTCTTGTACTTCTGCCATTTCCCTCCATGAACGGGTGTGCCACATTCATTTCCACATATTTTGCGATAATTTCCTCAAACGTGTTTTCAGGCATCTTCTCGACTGCCGAAAGAACCGCATCTAAGTACAAGCTGTTTGCAAAACGGAAATTGCTCTTTGCAATATTCAAGGTTCTGATTTTTCCGGCAAAATCATACAGCCCGTCAAAAAGGAACTTGTGTATTGACTGCAAACCTTTTACTGTACCAACTTCTATTCTATCGATCTCACCGCTTGAAAACAATCTTTTGGCATTTTCTAAGCTCTTTTCATCGATTTCCTTTGTCGTCATATCTTGTATTTCACTCCTAACGTGTAAGCTTTTGTATAGATTTATTATACCACATTTCTCTCATTTGCACAACAGCATTTTCAGAAAACTGGAACACTACAACAAAAATTAGACCTCCCACAACCTACTCCACACCCGCACTGAGAACAAGCCATTTCGCCACAATGCAGCCAAAACGAAAACAGGCTCAATCACATTGCCACAGCATCAGAAACGCCTTGATAACCTTTTCCTTTCTCAGAACCATATTGTGTCACCCAAGATTTATCCCCTGTGACTTGCTTGATGTAGTCCAGAAAAGCATACAGCTCTGATCTGTTTCCTGAAAACATTGTCCCGTCTATATAGCTGACCGAGTTCATAACAAAATGAGCGTGATAAACCGACGAACAACTACCATATCTCTTTGAGCAGAACTTTCGGTGTATTGCGTAAACGATCTGATACTTGTCCGAGAAATAAGAGGCAATGCTCCGGCTCATAGATTCCGCCCGCTCATAATTATCACCCCAAGTCGATCTCGCATCATACACGACAATAAAATGAAATGCCGGATTTCCACTGGTCTTACCGAAATATTTCTTCACAGAAAGAAACTGCTCGTAAGCATGGTATATATCCACGTTTGGACTATATCGTTTATCGTAGTCTGTATGTATGCCCATCGTATAATTCAGAACGTTATATAGATATTGCAGTTCGTCGTTTGTATTTCTGATCACTTTAAAGATTCCCATAAGTCTAATCCTCCCTCTACAAACAAGCCCATCTTTTGCTCCAAGTTTTCATACTTTTCTTGCGGTGATACAGAAGTAAATAAGCCGTCCAGATCATGTGCTTTCTGCCGCAGTTCCTCTTTTCGAATATATTCCGAGCTGTCAATACTGTCCGCAATCTCTAACACCATATTCACAAGCTCCTGCATCCGAACTGCCATTTGTGGTGTAATGCTATTGTTTCCATGTACGGCACAGTCCACCATATAGCTGCTAAACGTCAGATTCTTTTCCTTTGCTTTTTCTTCAATTTGTTGTACTTGTAACGGGGAGAGCTTAATGCTCTTTGTAATGGACTTCTTCTCTTTTTCACTTCTCATGATAACTCCTCCTTCTGGTTATGAGATGACTTAACGCAATCATGTGATAGTGATATATACTGTATACTCTATTATGTTATATATCATAACAATATATATGTATACTACTATATATCTACTATGATTACTAAGCTAAATAATATTGATTGATGATTACTGTTTGTTATTTAGTAAATTCTGCAAGACAGAGGTAATGGTAATACCTCTGTCTCCCTGCATCTGATCTGGCTACATTTGTATCGATATGACTGCATAACAGCTGATTTATCTCGATTCAGCTTTACTTTTATGTTAGGTCGTTTGTAGAAAAAAGTAATACTTTCTTTCGTGAATTATATATTATTATGGTGAATCTGTGCCAGGTACTGATGATACGATCATGTCGACCGCATAGAAAAACCGCCTTCGGGCGGAGCATAGGGACATAACAAATCAGCGAAAGGAGGTATACGAATGTTCCAGAACAAGCGATTTTTGACCAGAGGTGTGCAAGCAGAACTACCAGTGGAGTTACAGCTATTCTTATGGAACTGCATCGACCAGTTACCAGAAGAACGGGACTATTTCCAGGTGTTCAAGCTTGATGTAGCTAACGGAAAACAGCACATCCACCACTTTTCCGAGCAGCCGGAATACAGCAAGGAATATATGATTGACCTTGACAATCCAGTCAATCAAAAGGTCTATGTCATTGACGACACCGACCACTCGACCATGCTCCTGGCAGAAGAATATTAACCCCAAACACAAAGCCCTACCGATTCCATTCGGTAGGGCTATTTTCATTTTATGGAGGAAAATCAAATGAGCGAAGAAGTAAAAACCGAAGAAACCTTGTATTGTGAGTGCTGTGGCTGTCTCATTGATGATGATGACTACACCGAGTGGAACGGGCAAATTATCTGTTCCGACTGCCTGGAAAACCACACCACCACCTGTGAATGCTGTGGCGAACGCATCTGGGACGAGGATGTTTATGGTGACAACGACATCACCCTTTGCAGCCATTGCTACCATCACAATTACACTCGATGCAGTTGCTGTGATGCGTTACTACATGAGGACGATGCCTACTATCTAGACGGCGAAACATATTGCCGTGACTGTTACGAGGATGAACGAGAAGAGAGCAACCTAATTCACGAGTACGGCTACAAGCCGAATCCCATTTTCTATGGTGAGGGCAACCGTTACTTTGGCATCGAACTGGAAATTGACGGAGCAGGCAGAGATGATGATTTTGCGGAAGAACTGCTGGACATTGCAAACGCTCACGCTGACTTACTTTACATCAAAACAGACGGCTCTCTGGATGATGGCATGGAACTGGTTTCGCATCCCTGCACCATGGACTATCACATCAACGAATTCCCGTGGGAGGACATCATGCACCGTGCCATTCATCAAGGCTACCGCTCGCACCAGACAAGCACCTGCGGCTTGCATCTCCATGTGAACCGCAACACTTTTTCCGACAATCAGGAAGAACAGGACGAGGTGATTTCAAGGATTTTGTACTTTGTAGAACATCACTGGAATGAACTCTTAAAGTTTTCCCGCCGTTCTGAATACACCATGAACCGCTGGGCGGCAAGATACGGCTACGAACATACCCCGAAGGCTATCATGGATAAGGCAAAGAAAGGTGGCAACGGTCGGTATGCCGCCGTCAATCTCTGCAACTATCACACTGTGGAGTT
>ULZP01035616.1_pt1 | contig 18910 bp, 19 predicted proteins | sample 1963281 | NCBI WGS metagenome assembly ULZP01 (sample SAMEA4835894, study PRJEB28245) | human gut metagenome | biome: gut microbiome; material: fecal sample | place: Denmark | collected 2008
GACAAAAATCAAACATTTCTCCCAGTTTTTGTTCTACTTTCGAGGCCGCGCACCCCGATTTTGGAGAGTCAGGTAGACAAAAATCAGACGTTTCCCCCGTTTTTGTCTACTTTCGGTTCCGCACGCCCCGAATTTGGAGGCAGCGGTAGAACATTTTTCAAAATTTTGGATATTTTGTTCTACTTTCGGAGCCGCGCGCCCCGAATTTGGAGGCAGCGGTAGAACATTTTTCAAAATTTTGGATATTTTGTTCTACTTTCGAGGCCGCGCACCCTGAATTTGAACCAACCGGTAGACAAAAATCACACATTCACCTCGTTTTTTGTCTACTCGCGTGACCAGATTCGACGCGCGCACAAAAAATCAGAGTCTGCCTCATCAAAATCAGCCCTCATTTCTGTCTTTCTCTAAATTCTTAAATATAGTAAAATTGACGTATCGACTTGTTGTTGCTGGAATATTTAGGAGGTATTTCCTTTGAACTTATGGAATAAATTTTTGGAAAACGTCCGCTTGAGACGTTTCGTCGTCTTGCTTGGGATTATCGGAATCCTGTACGCTTCGCGAAGCATCATCAGCGTGATTTTGCTGACGTTCATCTTCACTTTTTTGATCACGCGCTTGATAATGTCGATTCATCGACACGTCAAAATTCCGTCGCAGCTGATTGTGATTGCCGTGTATCTGGCGCTGATCGGACTGATATATTTGGCAGTGACCGTTTATGTACCGAAACTGATCAGTCAGTCGGAAGCGATGGTTGCTTCAGTGCTTCAGTTTTACCAAAATCCGCCAAAAGGGGCAAACGAGGTCATCAACTTCATCAGCAGATACGTTGGCAAGCTTGACGTCATGAATCAGGTCAAAGGAAGTTTCGAAATCGTGATGAAGTATGTTACGAGCATTGGTTCAATGGGATTCACGCTGTTCATGTCGCTTCTTTTGAGTTTCTTCTTTACGATTGAGGAACGTCAGATGGCGGAATTTTCGAAAAGCTTTTTGACGAGCGGACCGTTTGCATGGATTTTCCAGGATATTTATTATTTTGCAAAGATTTTTGTGAATACGTTCGGCGTCGTGATGGAAGCGCAGTTTATGATAGCAATCATAAATACAGTGATCACGACCACATGTCTCGGATTCATGAAGATGCCGCAGCTTTTCAGTTTGAGCCTGATGATTTTCGTGCTCAGTCTGATTCCCGTTGCCGGCGTGATCGTTTCTGCAGTTCCGCTTTGCTTCATTGGCTATACCGTTGGCGGTTTAAGAGATGTTTTTTACATCATTGTTTTGCTGATCGTGGTTCATGCGATCGAGTCTTACGTGCTTAATCCGAAACTGATGTCCAGCCGAACAGAATTGCCGATTTTTTACACGTTCGTCGTTTTGTTCGTTTCGGAACATCTTTTTGGAACGTGGGGCTTGATCGTCGGCATCCCGATTTTCACGTTCATGCTTGATGTTTTAGGAGTCAAGCCCGTTCACACGAAACACAATAAACTTGAAAAATTAAGAAAGCAGGAAAAACAAAATGAACAAGGATGAGTTTTTAAGCGAATATGCCGTCGACAGACGCAACACTTGCTGCGTCAAGTGGGATGATTTAAAAGAAAGCTTCGGCGAAGATGGCTTATTGCCTTTTTGGATTGCTGATACGGAATTCAAGATTCCGAAACAGGCTCAAAAGGCGCTGGAAGAACGCGTCAAGCATGGTGTTTTCGGTTATTCGCTGACGCCGAAGGAATATTATGAAGCATACATGAACTGGCAAAAGAAACGTTACGGCACTGAACTTCATCAAGAGTGGATTCGTTTCGGTTCGGGCGTCGTTCAGTCAATCAGCACATTTGTGCAAATTTTGACGCAGCCAGGGGATTCCGTAATGATTCTGCAACCGGTCTACAATCCGTTTGCTGAAGTCGTCAAAAATACCGGACGCAGGCTCGTTGTTTCTGAGCTTAAAAACGCAAACGAGGTTTACTCGCTTGATTTGGCGGACATGGAACGAAAAATCGATGAAGAAAACGTCAAATTATTGATTTTCTGCAGTCCTCACAATCCTGTCGGAAGAGTCTGGAGCGCAGAAGAACTCGAAGAAATGCTTGAACTTTGCAGAAACAAGCAGGTCCGCGTGATTTTTGACGAGATTCATCACGATCTGATCGTCGGGAAAAAACCGTTCGTGTCCGGACTTTCAATCAGAGACGGTTATTATCGCGACAATCTCGTCGTGCTTGATTCGACTTCAAAAACATTCAACATGGCGGCCTTTGACAACAGTCACGTGATTGTGCCGAATCCGCAGATCATGAGAAAGTACGATCGTTTTGTCGAAATGCAGAAAACGCCGAATGGAAATCTGCTTGGAAAAGTTGCCGGGGAGGCCGCTTACCGGAACGGTGAAGAATGGCTTGACGGCTTGCTCGAAGTCGTGCGCTCAAACTATGCATACGTCAAGGAGCAATTAAGGTCTGCATTTCCTGAAATCATCTGTTCAGAACTTGAGGGAACATATCTCATGTGGATCAATCTTGAACCGGTCGTTTCAAGCGCAGACGTTGAGGACGTCATCAAGCGCGATGCAAAACTTGCCGTTGATTTTGGTGATTGGTTCGGAAAAAGCGGGGCAGGACACATCAGATTCAATTTGGCAACGACGCCTGAAAACGTCAAAAAGGCGACTGAAGCCATGATTTCTGCAATCAGACGCTATAAGCAACAATAATTTTTGTAAAAAGCTACCAATTTTCGCGTTTTCAGTGTAAAATATGGTTGTATCATATTCTAAGAAAGAGGTTTGTACTAAATGGCAAAATTAGTATTTATCCGTCACGGTCAAAGTGAATGGAACTTGAAGAACTTGTTCACTGGCTGGGTTGACGTTAATTTGAGCGAAAAAGGCGAACAAGAAGCAAAAGAAGCAGGTCGCAAGCTTAAAGAAGCTGGCATCGAATTTGACCAAGCTTACACGTCAGTTTTGACGCGTGCTATCAAGACGCTTCACTTCGCACTTGAAGAATCAGGCCAACTTTGGGTTCCTGAAACAAAGACATGGCGTTTGAACGAACGTCATTACGGCGCATTGCAAGGCCAAAACAAGGCTGAAGCAGCTGAAAAGTTCGGTGAAGAACAAGTTCACATCTGGCGTCGTTCATACGATGTATTGCCTCCGCTCTTGAGCGCAGACGATGAAGGTTCTGCAGCAAACGATCGTCGTTATGCAAACCTTGACCCACGCATCGTTCCTGGTGGCGAAAACTTGAAGGTTACGTTGGAACGCGTTATCCCATTCTGGGAAGATCATATCGCTCCAGATTTGTTGGCCGGCAAGAACGTTATCGTTGCTGCACACGGCAACTCATTGCGTGCTTTGACGAAGTACATCGAACAAATCTCTGACGAAGACATCATGAACGTTGAAATGGCAACTGGTCAACCGGTTGTTTACGACTTGGATGACAAGTTGAACATCGTTTCAAAGGAAAAGCTTTAATCTGAAGCTTTTAAAAAAGATCGGGCGAAAGTCTGGTCTTTTTTTGTGCTTTTTTCGATCAAATGGCGCTTATTCACTAAGAAATTCTTAAAAATATCGTCTCACAAGTGCTTTGACTGGTATTTTCTTCTGCTGCTTAGCTATCATTAAGATAAGGGGAAGCAGCAAAACAGAGCACGAGGGGGTATTTTTATGTGTACTGCAGTAACGTTTACGGACAAGAAGAGCCATCACTATTTGGCGCGAACGATGGATTTTTCGTTTGAACTGGATACGAGAGTCGTTTCGATTCCAAAAAATCACGTGTTTGATTCGCTGGTTTCTGACGGCAGTTTCAAATCAGAGCACGCGTTTCTTGCTGCCGGTCAGGAAATTGAAGGATACGGGTATTCGTTTGGGGACGGATTCAATGAAAAAGGGTTTGCGATCGCATCTTTGTATTTTGAAAAGTATGCAAAATACAGTGCTGCGCCAATCGACGGAAAAACAAACCTTGCCTCGACTGACTTGGTGGCGTGGGCGCTTGGCAACGCCGAAAGCGTCGACGAATTCGCTCAAAAAATTTCAAGCATCAATATCGTTGACGTCGTCAATCCCGTGATCATGGAAAAAGTTCCGCTTCATTGGATTGTGACCGACGGCTTCGGAAATGACGGCGTGCTTGAGATTACGGAAAGCGGAGTTCATTTTTATCGCAATCAGGTCGGAGTGATGACGAATCCGCCTGAATTTCCGTGGCATATGGAGAATTTGAATCATTACAACAATTTGCAGCCAAATGATTTCGGTTCTAAAATTTACGGTGATTTTACGACCTTTTGGGATGGACCGGGTTCAGGCACACGCGGACTTCCGGGCGACTACACTTCGATTTCGCGGTTTGTCCGAGCGGCATACGTGCGCCAGTATTCCGAAAGAGAAAACGGCTTGTTGTCTCTTTCTCACATTTTAAATGCAGTGGATATTCCGAAAGGCGTCAAAAAAAAGTCGAACGGACTTTCAGACTATACGCAGTATAAAGCAATTATCGATCTTGACGATCAATGCTATTATTTTATGAAATATGGCGATGCGGCCTTTATGAAGGCTTTTCTTGACAGCAACAGTGATGAAGTCAAGGAATTTCAGCATTAAAAACTTTTTCGACGATTTTAAGAAAATATTTGACAAACTCTAATGATAAGCGTGTGTTATAACATATAAACAAATTTCGAGAAAAGCAGATACGATCATATGTCAATCAGCAATTTCAAAATGATGAATATTGCCTGCTGCTGCGCATGTCCATGCTGCGGCCTTTTTGACATACGCATAAATAAGATTCGTATCACTATTGCTAGCTAGGATTCTTTTTTGAAACCTTAAGGAAACCAGGTCTTGTGATTCGTGCGAATCACAGGGCCTGTTTTTTTGTTTATTGATTTAAGAATTTTCCAAGGCGCCTGGAAAATTTTCATGAGGGAGTTGTTTGAGATGAGTTTTGAAGTCGTTAAAGCAAGCCTGCCGATGTTTTTTAGCGGGTTGAAACTGACGTTGCTGTATTCGTTTTTGGGAATTGCGGGTTCAATCTTCATCGGACTCTATTACAGATCCAACGAATATTTGCTCATGTTGGTCGTCTTTTATGCGCTGATTCTGATTCCGTTGATATTGCTGTTTGATTGGCTTGAAAGGATGGTTCGTTATGGCACATTCGGGAATTGAGGTCTTGTTTCAGGGGAAAAATTTTCTCAGACTGATGGGAGGCCTTTGGACGTCCGTTTGGATTGCCGGCGTATCGCTTGGGTTCGGACTTTTGCTTGGGACTTTTCTTGGCGTTTTGCGGACTTTGAAAAATGCAGTGCTTCGAGTCGTCCTGCGCTTGTATTTGGAATTTTTCAGAATCGTTCCGACGATCGTGCTGCTCTTTTTGGTTTACTACATTTTGCCGCGCCGGTTTCATATCGAGGTTTCGGCTGAGTGGATGGCCGTTTTGGCATTTTCGCTTTGGATTTCGGCAGAATTTTCGGACATCGTTCGCGGAGCGCTGGAATCAGTTCCGAAACACCAAAGAGAAGCCGGACTCGCGCTTGGATTGACCCAAGGCCAGCTGTTCGTTCATGTCTTGATGCCGCAAGCATTCATGCTTGAACTTCCCGCTGCCATCAACCTTGCGACGCGCGTCATCAACGTTGGTCAGCAGATCATCGAGGCAAACAATCAGCAATATCCAAGCGGAGTTTTTTGGATCTACGGATTTATTTTCATGCTGTATTTCATCGTTGACTATCCGTTGTCTTTAATCTCAAAGATGCTGCAGCAAAAATTTTCAGCGAACCTTTAGGGTAAAAAATTAAGACTTTTATTTCAATTTTCATTTTGCTATAATTAAGCCAATGATAAAAGCTGGGGTGCCGTTTGGCTGAGATGATACCCATTGACCTGATCTGGACAGTGCCAGCGTAGGGAGCTTTGACGATCAAGAATTGGTGCGCTTACCGGCGTTTATTTGAATTGCTGATTTGTCGAAAAAAGTCGAAGTCAACCCCCTTGCTTTTATTTTAAAAGACAAGGGGGATTTTTTTATGCAAACCTATGATGCAAAGAAGGAAAAGAAGACTTGGGCGCTTAAGGACGTCATTTTTCTGGCAGTCATCGGAATATTTTTCGGAATTATTTACCAAGTGTGGAGCTACGCATATTACGCAATGGCCGCAACTCCGCTCAAACCGTTCGCAAATGATGCAACGCTTGGCGTCTGGATCATGGCCGGTCCGCTGGCCGGTGTCCTGATCAGGAAGGCCGGTGCATCCGTCATCGGCGAAATGCTTGCTGCCGCAGTTGAGATGCTGCTGTTCTCAAGCTGGGGCGCTTCGACCTTGATTTCAGGCTTTGTTCAAGGAATCGGCAGCGAACTTGGCTTTGCGGCAACCGGTTATCGCGATTGGGGCAAGCGCGGTCTGTTCCTTTCGACGCTGTTTACGACGATCATCACTTTTGTATGGGATCTTGCCCAGTCAGGATACATGGAATATCATTTGCCGCTCTTGACGGTGCTGTTTGTCGTCCGCTTCATTTCAATCGGCTTTTTTGCCGGCGTTTTGGTTGCAATGATTGCCAAAATGGTTGACAAGGCTGGTATCTTGAAGAAATGACGAGCCTCAGACTTGCTGACGTGACGTTTTCGTATGATGATTGCGAAGGACCGATCGTGGAAAATTTTTCATATGAGCTCGACGAAGGCACGATCAGTCTGATCAGCGGACCGTCCGGCTGCGGCAAGTCGACGGTTTTCAAGCTGATGGCCGGACTTTTGCCGCAGTACGGCGGCAAGATCTTATCCGGCAAGGTTCTTTTGGAAAATGCAGAGATCGAATCCGTCGTGCCGTTTGAACGTGCCAAACGAGTCGCGATGCTGTTTCAAAATCCGAATCGTCAATTTGCGATGAAAACCGTCTTTTCACAATTCGTCTTTGCGTTGGAAAATATTCAGCTTGATCATCAGGAAATCGAAGAACGAATCAACGATGCTTTGAAGCGTTTTGAGCTTGAAGATTTCAAAGACCGAAATCTGCAGGAATTATCCGGCGGAGAACAGCAAAGAATTGCTTTGGCATTGGTCTATTCGCTTAAAAGCCCAGTTATTTTGCTTGACGAGCCGTTTGCAAACGTTGATCCCGAAAACAGGAGCAAACTTCTTGAAGATTTGAAAAGACTGCAAAAAGAACAACGAAAAACGATCCTGATTTCCGATCATGATTCGAGCGGATATTTTGGAATAGTCGATCATTGGTATCGTTTCAGTTCACAAGGATTTGTCGAAAAAGACGTCAACGAGCTGAAAACAAGAGAACAACAGCCAAAAGTAATTGGAATGCCGAAGAATGACGCGAGACTTTTCTGGGATGACCTTGGCTTTGAAGTTTCCAAAAGAAAATTGCTCAGCAATTCTTCTTTTTGCCTGCCGACTGGTCAGATCGGACTTCTCTCCGGAAAAAACGGCTGCGGCAAATCAACGCTTTTTGCCTGTCTGTGTAAGCTGCATGAAAAAACTGGCAAAATAACGTTTGATCAAAAAGATTCAGATAAAATCAAGCTCTCAAAATGGGCGAAAAACGTCGGCTACGCATTTCAAAACAGTCTTGATCAGTTCATCAGACTGACCGTTGAAGAAGAAATTTTGGCTTCAAGGAAAAATACGCGGCATAAGGATTATTGGAGCGAAGAAAGAATACAAAAGGCAATCAAAGCTCTGAATTTGACAGGCGTCATGAAACATTCGGTCTACCGGATTTCCGGCGGACAGCAAAAGAAACTGCAGCTGTTGGTCATGCTGATCATGGCTCAGCCGATTCTGTTGATCGATGAGCCTTTTGCGGGACTCGATCAAGAGTCGCTTGAAGTTTCGTGCTCATTGCTGAAAGAAACGGTCAAAAATCTGCAGCTGAGCGTGCTGTTGATTTCGCACCAGCGCGTAAGAGTCGTTTCATTCATGGATTATGAAATTTCTTTGGAAAACGGAAATTTGAAAGAGGTGAGCGCATGAATCCGGCAGCAATTTTTGTTTTGATGCTTGGCATCGGCATTCCGTTGACGTTCATCAAAAGCGTGATCTTAAACGTTGTCGTCAGCAGCGTTTGTCTGGCTTATCTTTTATTTTGCAAGGTCAAGCCCAAAACTTTGCTGACCATGCTGTTGGTGGCATTGCCGCTTGCTTTTGGCAGCTACGTTTCACAACGCTTTTACGCATCGCACGATCAGGTTCACATGGCCTGGATCTATGCTACGAGAATCATTGCTTATCTGACACTTGGAGCAACGCTGACTTTGCCGAATTCGGTCGAAAAGATTTTGTTTAATTTGGCGGATCACCTGCATTTTTCAGAAACGTTCGTTTATGGGATGCTGTCATCGTTCAATATGATTCATACCATCAAAGTTCAATGGCAAAGAATCAAGTATTCTGCTTTGGTCAGAGGTGAGCGGTACCGGCTTTTTCAGCCGGCGCTTTATTTGCGGATCATCGTCGTTGCGCTGAATCTTTCCGGTGACCTGGCACAAGCGATGACGTCGCAGGGATTTTCGGAAGGTTTTTCCAGATCGCGCTATGAAAAAGATGAACTGCCTGTTTGGCAGTGGCTTTTGGTTTCAATATTGATTGTCTCATACGTGGCATGCGCAATTATTTTCAAACCTTGGTAATTTGTTATTGACAAATGCAAATCATGAGTATAAAATGAGGACAATTAATAAATGATGATAACGTTGAAGAGAAGAGTAGGCGAAACGCGACACGAAGAGAGTCCCGCATGGTGCGAAGGGATTGCCGGCGTCAGCTGAAGATGAGCTCTGAGTCAGACTGGCGGTGCAAGCCAACAGTCCGTTTGGATACGATATAATCCTAGGCATGTCAGTGCTGAATCGAGGCCTTTTGGGCAAAAAATGGGTGGTACCGCGAATGACTTTCGCCCCTGAACGAAGCTAAACTTTGTTCAGGGGCTTTTTTTGACGCTATCGGAACATCAGGAGGAAAATTATTATGACAGAATTAAAATCACCGTTTCGTTATGACTATGTGGGAAGTTTTTTACGTCCGGCCGCTGTTAAAGAAGCTCGTGCCAAATTCGCAAAGAACGAAATCACGAAAGAACAGCTGACTGAAGTTGAAAATGAAGAAATCAAAAAATTGGTTGAAAAACAAAAAGCTGCAGGTTTTCATGGCTTGACCGACGGCGAATTCCGTCGCAGCTACTGGCATCTTGATTTTATGTGGGGATTTGGCGGCATTGAGCATGTCGAATTGGATCACGGCTACTTCTTCCATGGTGAAGAAACGACTCATGGTTCAATCAAGGTAACGGGCAAAATTACAGGCGAAAATCATCCGTTCGTCGAACACTACAAGTTCGTAAAACAGTTTGAAGACGAAACAACGGTTGCGCGCCAGACTTTCCCGGCACCTGCGCAATTGTTGGCAGAACTTTTCCGCGAAGACAACGGCAAGGATACCGTTGCGGTCTACCCTAATGAAGACAAGCTGATTGAAGACATTGCTGCCGCATATCGTCAGGTCATCAAAGATCTTTATGATGCCGGTTGTCGCAACATCCAATTTGACGACTGTACATGGGGCATGTTCTGTGACAAGAAGTACTGGGAAGCTCGTCAAAAAGACGCAAGCGTCACGTTTGAGTCAGAAGCTGAAAAGTATCTGCGCGTAAACAATCTTGCGCTTCAGGATCGTCCGGAAGGGTTGACGATTACGACACACGTTTGTCGCGGTAACTACCATTCCACATGGGCCAGCCGTGGCGGCTATGCGCCTGTTGCACCGTATCTTTTTGCCAAGGAAAACGTTGATGCGTTTTATTTGGAATTCGATGATGAACGTTCCGGTAATTTCGAACCGCTCAAGTACGTTCCGGAAGACAAGAAAGTCGTTTTGGGCCTGATTACGACCAAGTCTGCTAAACTTGAAGATGAAGAAGAAGTCAAGGCTAGAATCAAGGAAGCTGCTCAATACCATCCATTGGACAAGCTGTGCCTGAGTCCTCAATGCGGTTTTGCTTCATGCGAAATCGGCAATAAGCTCACTGAAGAAGAACAATGGGCAAAACTTGCTCTGGTCAAGAAAATCGCAGAAGAAGTCTGGGGCTAGTTTTTGGTTCTTGAATAATCAGCAGAAGAGGCTGGGGAAAACCCTGTCTTAAATTGAAAACCTGGATGATTTGCAATCATTGCAAATCATCCGGGTTTTTGCGTCTGCATGACAATTCTTTTGAATTTAGCGGACGCTGCATCTGACGAAATCGCTGCCGTTTACGGACAAATCGATGAAAATAGGGGCTTTGTCCGTAAATCTGGATGAAATTCTGGCTGAATTGGTTGAACAGCACTGCATTTAAAAAATGCCGGACAAAGTCAATCGCACAGTGCCCGTTTTTTTGCACAAAAAAACCAGCATCCGCACGTTGCAGATACTGGACAAAAGTTAATTCGATTCAGGTTTCCTGCGTCCAATCAAGAAGACCAGGCAAAGCGCAACGACAGATTCGATGATGATCATGAGTCCGCGCCATGCAATCTTTGTTCCTCCGAGCCAGACGTTTAAAATGATTGAGCCGATGATGAGAACGAAAATTGCGATCCATTGCTTTTTGTCAAAGGCAATGCCGTATTTTTCTTCACGACGTCTGATCGACGGCAAAATTGCGCCAAGTCCGATTAAGACGACAATGGCGACGATGTTGATGATCAATTCGTACCACCACGTGTGGCTGAACTCTTTGACGTCTTGCGGAGCAATTCCGAGCATGGTTGCAAGAGCCGTGACGAGCAGAAGCAAAAACCCGGCAAGGTAAGCAAGCTTGTCGTTTTTGATGAAGACGTACTCTGACGGATACTTCTTCGAATTTTTACGAATCTGCATGAAAGCAAAGAAGATCCAGCAGGTAACGCCCGGCGAGATGATGCCGTTCAGGTTGAGCAGCCAGTTGAAGATGTCGTTCATCTCAGGCAAGAAGACGCCAAGCAGCATGATGAATGCCGAAAGTCCGCAAGTCAGCAGGTAACCGTTGATCGGAAGCCCGTCTTTGTTCGTTTTGCGCAAGAACTTCGGCATGTATTTTTCACCGGTATCAGAAATCAGCATGCGCGTCATCGCATCCAGCAAAACTGCCAGCAAAGCGCACATGTAAAGGACGGACGTCCAAGCGTAAATGTACATGAACAGGTTGCCGACGCCGAATTGCTTTCCAAGAGCGCTGAAGGCATAATAGGAACCGTTCATCTTCAAGTCGTTCGGCAAGTGGTAAGCATTGAAATAGATTCCGAGCGCAAAAGATCCAAAAATCGTCAAGAAAGCAGTCATGACGGACAAGGCAATCATGGCTTTAGGAAATTCACGGCGCGGATTCTTCATTTGCGTGACGTACGGCGCGATCAGCTCGCAGCCGTTGACGGCATAAATCAGCATTCCGACCGTTGACCAATACTTAAGATCAAATTTAGGTATGATCGTGTGCCACGTCATTGGCTGCGTTGCCATGTGACCGCCCGATTTGGCCAGACCGAAGAAAGCCAGAATAACAAAAAGGATGGTCATGATGAACATCATGCCGCCGCCGATCGTGCTTAAGATTTCCATTGAATTCTTTAAATGATGCTGAATGAAAATGAAGATGATGAAAGTAACGAATGTCCAGAAAGTGAAACTGGCATTTGACATCGTGTCTTGGAATTTATTTGAACCGGTAAAGGCCCAACCGAAACCAACGACAACGGAGTTAGCGGAATCGACAACATAGGGAACTGAAGCGGCCCAGTAGGTCCAGGCGGTGAAGTATCCCAGGAATTCGCCCTTCGTACCGCGAATCCAGGAACTGAGTCCGCCGCCTTCATGATTGAAGACGCTGCCCAAGTGGCCGACCATCAAAGAATAGGGAATAACATATAAAAAGAGCATCAGGATCCAAGAGGTGATCACCGTCATCCCTTGGTTTTGAAAATTGTACATGATGTCATCGAATCCGATAACCGTAACAAATGCCATTAACGTCAAGATTGGCCAAGTAATATACTTGCCATGTGTTTGCATATCATCCATGGTAAAAAATCCTCCTAAAAATTAATCAATACAACAGATACTAGGTTAGCCCAAATTGAAAATTTTTTCAATGAATATTTAATCAAATGTAATATTGGAAAATACGAAGATTCGCACTGGATTTTTTATGAAAAAATTAATCAACGAACCAATCGACGTCATCGAGTCTTTTTTGAAAGGAACTGACGATGTTTTGGCAGGCGATTTCTTCAAGCTTTTGCGTGAAGGTCGCGGAGAAGTCGGACTTTGTACCGGTATTTTGCGATATTACGGAACAAAGGGCATCGAGTTGATGCGGCCGAAGACTTATGAATACGGAAACGGCAAAAAAGCCAGGATTTATCATCAGGCGCTCGGAATCGCCAATGATTCCGAACACGGCCTGGCCGTCGCCGTCTATTCAAAAGATGCGGAGCGTGCCAAAAAAGTGGCGCTTGCAATCGAAACGGGGCAGATTTTCATCAATCAGCCTTCAAGCGCGCATCCGGAATTGCCGTTTGGCGGCATTAAGAACTCTGGATTTGGCAGGGAGATGAGCGACATCGGGTTGTTCGAGTTTGCAAACGAAAAAATCGTCGTCGACTGATTACTTTTAAATATTTTCTTAAGAAAACCTTAACGTTCGCAGTGATGTTAAGGTTTTTTTATGCTATGGCGGCTGATTTAAGAATTGGTTTCAGAATCTATTAAGAAATTGACTCTAGAATCGTTGTTATAAACGTTAGAAGCGTAGGAGGAACTGCAATGAAAGAAGCATTTCGGAAAATCAGAAACAATGCGTACGTTGTTTTCGTTTCAAAAACAATTTTTTACTTTTTGATTCTGCTTGCGCTTGTCTACCTGTACAACTACAGCGGAATGAGTCAGTCTCATTTTATTTACAACGAATTCTAAGGAGCAGAAAAATGGAAAACATTATCAGCAGAATCGATCGGATCGCAACGGAAAATCCCGATCGAATCGCCTATGATTATTTGGGGAGAACGAATACTTACGGGGAATTGAAGGAAAAGTCAGATGCCCTGGCAGCATATCTTAAAGCTTCAAATCTGCCGGAAAAAGCTCCGCTGATTGTTTTTGGGGGTCAGGATTTTCAAATGATCGCAACCTTTTTAGGCATCGTCAAATCCGGTCGGGCCTATATTCCGGTCGACGTTCATTCATCTGAAGATCGCGTCAAAGTCATTGAAGAAATCGCAAGGCCTGCAGCCTGCATCGCGTTAAGCGAGCTTCCCGAAACGGGTCAGGAAGTTCCTGTAATTTCCAGGGAACGCCTGGACGAAATCATGGCTGAAGAAGGCAAGTCAGTTAGCGAAGAAGATTACGTCAGGGGAGACGATGACTTTTACGTCATTTTCACTTCGGGGACGACCGGCAAGCCAAAGGGCGTCCGGATTGCTCATGACGATCTGGCAAGTTTCGTTGACTGGATGGACAGGGATTTCGGGCTGGAAAAGGGGCAGACGGCCTTATCGCAGGCACCGTACTCGTTTGACCTGTCAGTGATGGATCTTTATCCGACTTTGACAAATGGCGGCAAACTCGAAGTTTTGCCTAAGGAAACAACTGATAATTTCAAGCAGCTGTTTTCGCGCTTGCCGGAGATGAAAGTCAATACGTGGGTTTCAACGCCTTCGTTTGCCGATATCTGTCTTTTGGCAAAGGAATTTGACGAAAAACATCTTCCTGACTTGAAACGATTCATGTTTTGCGGTGAAGAGCTGACGCATCAAACGGCTCAGAGATTGAGGGAACGTTTCCCGAACGCTCAAGTTTTCAATACTTATGGTCCGACTGAAGCAACCGTTGCCGTTACTCAAACGGAAATTACGGATGAAGTTTTGGAAAACTATCAGCGTCTGCCGATCGGTGTCTGCAAGGAAGACGCAAAAATCATTTTGCTGGATGAAAACGGCAATGAAGCTGAAGCGGGAAAGGCCGGGGAAATCACGATCGTCGGTGCCGGCGTTTCAAAGGGCTATTTGAACAATCCTGAAAAAACTAATCAGGCCTTCTTTGAATATGAAGGCAAACGTGCATATCGAACGGGTGATCTTGGACGTTTTGATTCAAACGGTCAATTGATGTATATGGGTCGTTTGGATTTTCAAGTCAAGCTTCACGGCTACCGCATCGAACTTGAAGACGTCGATCAATGCCTGTCGCACGTAAGTCTGGTTGAACGTGCCGCAACCGTTCCGCGTTATGACGGAAATCATAAGGTGAGCCAGCTGATCGCATATGTCGTTTTGAAAAATGCAGAGCCTGAAAACGACTTTAAGATGACTCAGGCAATCAAGGAAGAGCTCAAGGAAACGATGATGCCTTACATGATGCCGCAACGTTTCGTTTACGTCGAGACGCTGCCGTTGACCCAAAACGGCAAGGTCGATCGCAAGTCCTTGATGAAGGAGGTTAATCGCTGATGATCAATCTGCAGCCGTATCAGAATCCAACCTACTTCGTTCTGTTGGCAGTTGCACTTTTGCCGCTTGCAATCGGGCTGCTTTATGGCAAGCGGTTCAAAGTATATGAAATGATTGTTTCATTTGCTTTCCTGCTGTTGACGTTTGGCGGCGTCAAGCTGAATGAGGGCTTGGCCCTGTTGGGATACGTTATTTTTGAAACGCTGTTGGTCTGCGGATATCATGCCTATCGAAAGAAACAAAATTCCGGATACGTTTTTGTTTTGGCAGTTGTTTTGGCAATTGCTCCGCTTTTGATTTTCAAACTGACGCCTTTTGTTACCGGCAAGCCTTCCATTTTGGGATTTTTGGGCATCAGCTACTTGACGTTTAAGGTCGTTGGAACGGTGATGGAAACGCGTGACGGGATGATCAGGGAATTAAAGTGGTATCACGTGCTTCATTTTCTGTTGTTCTTTCCGACGATTTCTTCAGGACCGATTGACAGGTACAGACGATTCAGAAAGGACTATGAAAAGGTTCCTTCCAGAGAAAAATATCTGGAACTTCTGGGCAAGGGCGTCTGGAACATCTTTTTGGGATTTTTCTACAAGTTCATCCTGGCTTATGCCTTCGGAACGCTGATTCTACCCGTTGTCAGCAAATATGCGCTTGGACATGGCGGAATCTCCTGGTGGCTTGTCGCCTATATGTATGTTTACGCAATGGACCTGTTCTTTGACTTTGCGGGCTACAGTCTGTTTGCGGTCGGCATCAGCTACATCATGGGCGTTGAAACACCGGTGAACTTCAACAAGCCGTTTATTTCAAAGAACATCAAGGAATTTTGGAACAGATGGCACATGTCCCTTTCATTTTGGTTCAGAGATTATATCTACATGCGTTTCGTCTTTTTCATCATGAAGAACAAGCTGATGAAGAATCGAGTTCACATCGCATCAGTCGGATATCTGCTCTTGTTTTTGATTATGGGCTTCTGGCACGGCTTGACCTGGTATTACATCGTGTACGGGTTGTACCATGCCTGCGCGATTATTTTGTGCGATGCCTGGCTCAGGTTCAAGAAGAAACACAAAGACAAGCTTCCGCATAACAAATTTACGGAATGTCTGGCAATTTTCGTGACGTTCAACGTCGTTTGCTTCTCATTTTTGATATTCTCAGGTTTTTTGGATACGTTGTTTTTTGCTAAATAAGAAAGAGGTTTTATAAATGAAAGATACAGTTTTGGGTATTTTGGAAGATTTGACGGGTTCGGATGAAGTTTCAAAAGATTTGGACGTAAATTTGTTTGAAACGGGTCTGCTTGATTCGATGGCAACGGTCCAGTTGCTGCTTGAACTTCAAGCACAGTGCGGAATTGACGTTCCCGTTTCTGAATTTGAACGCAGCGAATGGGATACGCCGAACAAAATCATTGCCAGAGTCGAGAGTATGCAATAAATGAAAAAAGAGTTGTTTAAAATCTTTGGCCCGTTGATCTGCGCATTTTTGCTGCTGGGAATTTTCCTTGGGCTTCCGCTTTTCAATCGTGGCAAGATTTCAAAAGAAAAGATGCGCGAAATTTCATATTCGCAATCGACAAATATTTTCAAGGGCAGATACGTCAAAAATCAGGCATTTTCGGGCAAGTACGTCCCGTTTTTCGGATCGTCCGAACTTTCAAGACTCGATGCGCTCCATCCTTCGATTTTAGCTGAGAAGTATCATCGAAATTATCAGCCGTTTTTGCTTGGAAATGCAGGGTCGCAATCACTTGCTCATTTTTATTCGATGCAGCCGGTCAATTCGGCTTTGCACGGCAAAAAAGCCGTGTTCATCATTTCGCCGCAATGGTTCGTAAAAGACGGCACAAATGATGAAGCGTTCAGTTTGTATTATTCAAATCTTGAGGGCGTGAACTGGATCTTGGATTCAAAAGATTCGCGTGCAACGCGCTATGCTGCAAGCAGATTGCTTGCGATGCCGACGGGGTCAAGCGACAAGCTGATGGAAATGGCATTGAAGAAAAAAGAAAAGGGCAAGCCTTTGGGCAAGCCGTTGCGCTGGTATCTTGAATATCGTCGCAATGTGCTTGAAAATGAAGATCATTTGTTTTCAATGTTCAAGCTGAATGACCGGACTCAAAAAGTCGACAGGGCCATGAAGAAGCTTCCTGAAAGATACAGTGTCGGAAAACTTGATGCCGTTGCGACAAAACTCGGCGAAAATGCAACGGGCAATAACCCGTTTGACGTTTCAAAAAAATTTTGGAACAAGCGTTTAAAGGGCAATTACAAGAAACTCAAGGGCAAGCAGGCTGATTATGACTATACTCAGTCGCCTGAATTTGCCGACTTCCAGCTTGTTTTGCAGCAGTTTAAAGATAATAATATGGACGTCATGTTCATTATTCCGCCGGTCAACAGAAAATGGATGGAATATACCGGACTTTCGCAGGAAATGCTTGATCGATTCGATAAGAAAATTATTTATCAGCTGCAGTCTCAAGGTTTCAACAACATCTGCGACATGACAAACGTCAGGGAAGAACCGTACTTCATGCAGGATACGATTCACCTTGGATGGCGCGGATGGCTTGCGGCCGATACCTATATCAGTCCGTTTATGGCCTCCGAATTTGAGGCGCCTCATTACAAGATGAATGACATGTTTTACAGCAAAGGCTGGCAGAATTTGTCAGGCAGCGGAATTGACGATTTGAAGTAGCAAAAAGCTCTCGTTTATGCGAGGGCTTTTTGTTTGGCAATTGTGTAAAATGCAGTGTGCTAATTTAGTGATTCGGTCTATGATTTTAGTAGTATAATAAAGCCAGATTATATAAAAGGAAGTCCTCAAGATGAGCGATAAACAAGAATTAGTGCTTGCTTTGGAACGTTTTGCCAAAGCATGCCAAAATGATTACGTCAACGATACCGTCAACAAGACGGCAGTCAGTCTGAAGAAAAATGAAAATGCGGCTCAAGAAGCAAAATGGGCATATCAGCGCTTGAATCAAACGATGCTTGCGGAACATCTAGAATTGGATGACGAAGCTAAAACAGCACTCGCAACGATCAAGAAGATTGCCGAATCTGATGGTGCTTTGGGCGGATTGAATACGTTTAACGCAACGAACGTTTGGTGAAAAAATCCCTTTTATTTCTTGAATCAAATGAAATGCCGAACAAATTCGGTCGATTTTCGACTGGTTTTGTCCGGCATTTTCTTAATTTGGATGCGTGAAGTTCTTTTTGTCAAATGCAGTGTCCGCTTAATCAATGAACCAAGACGGGATTACGGGCAAAACGGCGATTTTGGGGATTTGCCTGTAAAAGCCAGGCTCCGATTACGGGCAAAATCCAGATTTGTTTCTGTATATCCAAAAAATGGGATGAAATTTGCGATTGATTGTGAATCATCCTGTCTTTTAGTTTGAGACATAGGGTTCCTTAGCATCTATTTCACATATTATATATTCTTTTAAAATAAGGTAAGGTTTCTTTATCGTGAGTAATCGAGATTATCGTCAGATCAGGTTTTTCAGTCAGAAATTTCAGTATTTTATTTCTACTTTTTGAATCGATGGCTGATAATGATTCATCGAGTATAATAACTTGCGGGTTTCTAACCATTACGCGAATTAAAGCAAGCTTTTGCTTTTGACCTCCTGATAATCCTGAACCGTTTGAGTTCACTTGAGTGTTAATACCATTTGGAAGTTCCCTAATGTCTTTGGAGAAGTCGATTAAATCACAAAGATGCTGTATTTTCTTTGAAGAATAAAAAGAATCATTGAGCCCGATTGTGATGTTATCTGAAATGGTTCCAGGAAATAGAGTCGTTTCTTGAGGAATATAAATTATCTTATGCCTGTAACTTTTTATGTTGTACTCTTCTGTACAAATTCCGTTTACGAGAATATTACCATAATCTGGAAGTATTTCGCGTGCAAGCAATTTGGCCAAAGTAGATTTGCCAGTCCCGCTTTCACCGCAAATAGCAATTTTATCCCCTTTATTTATGATCATCGTTAAGTTATCTATCGTATTATCGCCGTAGTCATAGCTGTAGCACAGATTGTTGACTTCTATTGATTCAACATTTCCTAGATATTCGTTTCCATAGTTGTCTTCTTGCTCGACAGAATATACTTCGTTTAAACGGATATTAGCTATATTGGCGGCCTGTATTTTGGTTTGCAATGATATTATTCCTTCGAGATGTGACACTAGGTATCCTAGCAAAGCATTGAAAGTCATCAGTTTTCCGATTGTCAGCGAAGTGGTATGTATCATCCTTGCACCAATCAATAGTATGATGACGTTAAAAATCAGCTGTATCAAATTTTTTAAGCAATTTTGCATGTTGACATGATTCGTGTAGTTAACATATTTTAGTCAAGTCCTAATTTGTGTGTAAATTATT
>ULZP01002727.1_pt1 | contig 18158 bp, 19 predicted proteins | sample 1963281 | NCBI WGS metagenome assembly ULZP01 (sample SAMEA4835894, study PRJEB28245) | human gut metagenome | biome: gut microbiome; material: fecal sample | place: Denmark | collected 2008
ACATTTCTGCTAAGGGTACTGTCTTTGCCCTGGGTGCCTGGTACAATGTTAAGAACCTGAACTTCATTTGTTCTGCATTGATGCCAATCCTGATGATCGTTCCACTGTTCGACATCCTGACTTACATTGGCTTCTTGCCATGGATCATCAAGTGGATCGGTAAAGGTCTGTCATTCATCACGGGTCAACCAAAGTTCGAATCATTCTTTGCCGTTGAAATGATGTTCCTGGGTAACACGGAAGTTCTGGCCGTTTCCGGGATGCAAATCCGTAAGCTGACCAAGGCTCGTAACCTGACCATCGCCATGATGTCCATGAGCTGTGTTACTGCTTCGATCCTGGGTGCCTACATCCAAATGATGCCTGGTCAATTTATCCTGACTGCCGTTCCAATCAACATCGTTAACTCACTGATTGCTACCAGCCTGCTGAACCCAGTTACGGTTACTGAAGCAGAAGACACGATTGAAAAAGTTGGTAGTTCTGAGAACGGTAAGAAGGAACCATTCTTCAGCTTCCTGGGCGACTCCATCCTGGGTGCCGGTAAGCTGATCCTGATCATTGTTGCTAACGTTGTTGCCTTCGTTGCCCTGGCTGCTCTGATCGATGCCATCCTGGCTCTGTTCTGGAAGCAACTGTCTCTGGAAAGCATCCTGGGTGTGATCATGTTCCCATTTGCTTGGCTGCTGGGTCTGCCTGTTCACCAAGCATGGATGCTGTCACAAGACATGGGTATGAAGCTGGTTACGAACGAATTCGTTGTTATGGGTGAAGTTACGGGCAAGATTGCTTCTTACCCACACCACCTGCAAGCCGTTCTGACCACGTTCGTTACTTCCTTTGCCAACTTCGGTACGCTTGGTATGATCATTGGTTGTTTCAAGGGTATCGCCGACAAGGAAACCAACGACTACATTGCTCAAAACATTGGCTACCTGTTGCTGTCTGGTATCTTGGTATCACTGCTGTCTGCAGCCTTTGTTGGTCTGTTCGTTTGGTAAGATCTACGACTGCATGCGCTTAACGCGTTTTGCCAGTCAAAAGGGGCTGGCCATTCCGGTTGGCCCTTTTGTTTCCCAGAAAAGTAAAAGCGCTTACTAACGCTTAATTGTAATTTTAAGGAGGAATTCATGATGACGACTAAGATTATTATGGACACTGATCCTGGTATTGATGACGCAGCTGCTTTGACGATGGCAATCAACAACCCTGAAATCGACTTGAAGCTGATCACGGCGGTTGCTGGTAACGTTTCGGTTGACAAGACGACGGCCAACGCACTGAAGATCGTTAACTTCTTTGGCAAGCGTGACGAGATTCCAGTTGCAGAAGGCGCCAAGGAACCTTTGATCAAGCCATTTGAAGACGCAGCTCGGATCCACGGTGCTTCTGGGATGGAAGGCTACGACTTTGGCAATGACTACGGTACGCCAATTGAAAAGAGTGCCGTTCAAGCTCTGCGCGATGCTATCATGGCTGAAGACGAAATCACGCTGGTGCCAACTGGTTCCTACACCAACATTGCCCTGCTGTTCAAGGAATTCCCAGAAGTTAAGAGCCATATCAAGCAAATCGTTGCCATGGGTGGTTCCCTGACTGGCGGTAACATGACCAGTGTTGCTGAATTCAACGTCTTCACTGATCCTCACGCGGCTGAAATCATGTACAAGTCTGGTGTGCCAATCGTAACGGTTGGTCTGGACGTTACGCTGAAGGCCTTGCTGACGCAGGACAGCCTGAACGCAATCAAGGACATGAATGAGACTGGCAAGATGCTTTATGGTCTGATCAGCCACTACAACGACGTCAGTGCTGAAACTGGCGGTCACCCAATGCACGACGTCAACACGATCTTCTACCTGCTGCACCCTGAAGCATTTACGACCAAGGATGTCTGGATTGACATTCAAACTGATGGTCCAGCAATTGGTGCCATGGTCGGTGACATTCGCGGTGCCTACCACGATGGCAAGACTAACGCCAAGGTATGTGTTGACATCGACGCGGCTGCCTTTAACAAGTGGTTTGTTGAAGAAGTCAGCAAGATGCGCTAAAACCAAATAATCATCTGGAAACTGGCTGCCCAGGTTTCAGATAAAAAGCCGATTGATTCGCCAAGCGCGTTTCAACCGGCTTTTTGCGTCTCTTGATCAAGCGCTGAAGATGATTCGATAACGTTGTTAGACGCGGGACTGCCAGCGGGTTTATCGGGCTGATGCGACGGCATTTAAAAATCCGCTGTAAATCGTTGGATCGCTTGAAACAACGGCTTTTTTGGGGTAAAGTAATGGAGTATGTGAAACATCTTCCTGTTTCACAAAGGAGGACTTATGACACCGGAAGAATTTCGACGGGCACTGCAGGATCACGGTATTGAACTGACTGATTCTCAGATGACCCAATTTGCGATTTATTATGAAGATCTGGTGGCCACTAACGAACACGTTAATCTGACGGCCATTACGGATCAAAAAGAAGTTTATCTCAAGCATTTTTATGACTCGTTGACGGGAGCGTTGGCCGAACCTCGTTTGCAGACTGAAGCCCTGACGCTTTGCGATATTGGCGCGGGTGCTGGTTTTCCTTCGCTGCCGCTGAAGATTGCCTTTCCACAGCTCAAGATTACGATTGTGGATTCACTGAACAAGCGGATCAAGTTTTTGGCCGATCTGGTTGCCAAGCTGGGCCTAACCGACGTCAATCTGATTCATGATCGCGCTGAGACCTTCAGTGCCAAAAAGAGTCCCTACCGCGAAAGTTTTGACGTGGTAACGGCGCGGGCAGTAGCCAGACTGGCGGTTTTAAGCGAGCTTTGCCTGCCAGCAGCTAAGGTCGGCGGTGAGTTCATCGCCTATAAAGCCAGTGCTGCTAAAGACGAGCTGCAAAAAGGCGGTAAGGCGGTCAAGGTATTGGGCGGCCAGGTTGAGCACACCACTAAGCTGACCCTGCCCGGTACGGATGAGGAACGCAATCTGATCGTAATTGAAAAAGTTGCCGCCACGCCGAAAAAATACCCCCGGCGGCCAGGACTGCCCAACAAGCAGCCAATTGAGTAGAAAAGAGGATTGAGACATGGCATTTTCACTGTTTGGCCTTGGCAAGCACCAGGGAACCGCCAGCGAAACCAAAAATCAAGTCGTTGAGATTCCGGTTGCCGCCATTGTGCCCAACCAATACCAGCCCCGGAAGGTTTTTGACCAAACCGAGATTCAAGAGCTGGCCCAGACGATCAGCGAGCATGGTCTGCTGCAGCCAATCGTCGTGCGAGAATTTCGACCAGGCGAATACGAGATCATTGCTGGTGAGCGGCGGTTTAGAGCCGTTAAGCTGCTGCAATGGGAAAAGATTCCGGCGATCGTTGAAAAGATGACTGACGCGGAATCGGCTTCGTTAGCGCTGATCGAAAATCTGCAGCGCGCCCAGCTGAGTCCGGTTGAAGAAGCGCAGGCCTACAAGCAACTGATGGAATTCAACCATCTAACCCAGGCAACGCTGGCTAAGGGAATGGGCAAGAGTCAGTCGTTCGTTGCCAATAAGCTGCGGCTCTTGAAACTGATCAAGCCCGTTCAAAACGCGATTTTGGATGGCCGGATTACCGAGCGTCACGGCCGGGCCCTGCTGAGTCTGGATGAGGATCAGCAGCGCACGCTTTTAATGGAGATCGTCAACCAGCATTGGAACGTTCGCCAGACTGAAGATGCCGTGGCACAGATGCTGGGCAAGCCAACCAGTGCGGAAAAGGCCGCGCAACAAGCTGTCCAACAAGATGCTGCTAGTGAGAACGTGGCCCAGGCAGCTGGCGAAACAACGGAAACTGATGTCACGACTGATTCAGCAGCCGCGAAAACGCCGGCCAAAAAGAAACGGGCTAAGAAAAAGCAGCCTAAATCAATCAAGGTCAGTGACCCACGGATTGCCGTCAACACGATCAAGCACTCCATTAAGTTGGTCAAGGACAGCGGCGTGGCAGCCAAGGTCAGTGAAAAAGACACGGCCGATTCATATGAGATTACCATTCGCATTCCGAAGCACTAAAGGAAGGACTGGCGAAACATGGCAAAAAAACGTAGCTTTAGTCTCGCGGCGCTGTTTGGCGATAATGATGCCAAACAAGACCACGAGCAAAGCGTAGAAGAAATTGAACTAACGGCGATTCGGCCTAATCCATACCAGCCGCGGCGTACTTTTGACGAAGCGGCCCTGCAGGAATTAGCAGCTTCGATCAAAGAATCAGGCGTCTTTCAGCCAATCATTCTGCGGCAGCCGGATCCAGATCTGAATCGTTACGAGATCATTGCTGGCGAAAGACGCTTCCGGGCTTCCAAGCTGGCTGGCAAAACAACGATTCCCGCGATTGTACGGACGATGAGCGACTCGCAGATGATGGAGGTTGCCGTTTTAGAAAACCTGCAGCGCGAGGATCTGACACCGCTGGAAGAAGCACAGGCCTATCAATCACTGATGGACCGCCTGCAGCTGACTCAGGCCCAGGTCGCTGAAAAGCTGGGCAAGAGCCGGCCTTACATTGCCAACTATCTGCGGCTGCTGGGACTGCCACAGCCGGTCAAGGACATGCTGGAGGACCACCGCTTGTCAATGGGACAGGCCCGTACGCTGTTGGGGCTAAAGGATGAACGAGCGCTTGTTAAGCTGGCTCAGCGCGCGGTTAAGGAAAATCTGACCGTGCGGCAGCTTGAACAGCTGGTGGCCGAACAAAATCAAACCGTCAAGCCTGCTAAACCCGCGAAGAAAAAGGCGACTGTCAAAAAGCCAGCCTACGTTCGTGAAGCCGAAGAACAGCTGCAGAGCCGGTTTGGCACCAAGGTCGTGATGACGGCAGGCAAACGGGGCGGCAAAGTCGAGATTCCGTATACCTCGGATGATGACCTGACGCGGATTTTGGATCTTTTGGGAGTCAAGTTCGATTAGAGAGGAGCGTTTGCGATGAAAACCTATGAACTAAACGACATTGTGCAGATGAAAAAGCAGCACCCATGCGGCACCAACCGCTGGCAGATCATCCGAACGGGGATCGACGTCAAGCTGCAGTGCACGGGCTGCGGTCATATCGTGATGATGTCGCGGCAAAACTTTGAAAAGCATCTCAAAAAGGTGCTAGAACATGCCGAAAACGAAGCAGACTAATTAAAAAGGAGCAATTATTTCATGTCTTTAACTGCAGGTATCGTGGGACTGCCAAACGTCGGCAAGTCCACGCTGTTTAACGCTATTACCAAGGCTGGTGCCGAAATGGCCAACTACCCATTTGCCACGATTGAACCCAACGTGGGGATGGTGGAAGTACCGGACAAGCGCCTGGAACGAATTCAAGAACTGATTCCCGCCAAAAAGATCGTGCCAACCACGTTTGAGTTCACCGACATTGCCGGGATCGTCAAGGGGGCCTCAAAAGGTGAAGGTCTGGGGAACCAATTCTTGGAAAACATTCGGCAGACTGACGCCATCGTGCATGTCGTACGGGCATTTGACGATACGGACATCACCAGTGTTTCTGGCAAGGTTGACCCCATCGAAGACATCGACACGATCAACCTGGAACTGGTAATGGCCGATCTGGATGCCGTTAACAAGCGCCTGGCCAAGGTTCAACGGGCAGCTAAGGGTCGCGACAAGGAAGCCCTGGCAGAACTGGAAGTCTTAAACAAGATCAAGCCGGTTTTGGAAAATGGTCAAAGCGTGCGTTCCATTGAATTCAACGACCAAGAGCAAAAAATCGTTAAGGGCCTGTTCCTGCTGACGAGCAAGCCGGTCCTGTACGTTGCCAACATCGCTGAAGAAGACATGGCCGATCCAGATGCCAACAAGTACATGGATGCCATCAAAGAACACGTTAAGGGCGATGGCGAGGTCATTGGCGTAGCGGCAGCGGCTGAAGAACAGATTGCCGAAATGGATGAAGAAGAAAAGGCTGACTTCCTGGAAATGGAAGGCGTTGAAGAACCCGGCTTGAACCGGCTGATTCGGGCAGCCTACAAACTGCTGGGACTGGAAACCTTCTTCACGGCGGGCGGACCAGAAACGCGGGCCTGGACCTTTAAGAAAGGCACGAAGGCACCACAGGCAGCCGGCATCATCCACTCTGACTTTGAACGCGGCTTTATTCGAGCTGAGGTCATGAGCTTCGCGGATCTTGACGAATTGGGCAGTGCCCAGGCCGTTAAGGAAGCCGGCAAGCTGCGGCTGGAAGGTAAGGAATACGTAATGCAGGACGGCGACATCGTTGAGTTTCGCTTCAACGTCTAATCATTGAACCAATTAAATAGAGAGGAAGAACATCTTGGCTGAATCAAAAGAACAACAACCACGCAATGCCGTTGCCGGCCAGCGACAAAAAGAATACGCCAAAGACCAGCGTCAAGAAACGGCGCGGGCTTTTGGCAAGCAGGGACTGACGCGTAAAAACGAAGAATTCATGTTCCAATTAAACAAGCAGCTGGACGCACAGGGCGCTGACCCAGCCCAAAAGCCAGCCATGCTTGAAGAAACGCTCAAAGCGCTGCAGGAAGGCCAAAAGACTGGTCAAACGGCGCGCGGCCTGTTTGGTACGCCAACGCAGCGGGCCCACGCCCTGCTGCACCCTGAGCCAACTGAACAATCCCAGACGCAGAGCTCATTAAAATTGATGGCACTGGATAACGGGATCATGTTCTTTGCCATCTTTACCTTTATGTTTGGGTTGATGGACTGGATCTCCCCACAATCAATGAAGGTTGCGCACAACGGTAATATTGGGATCACCTCAATCATCATCGTTGCCATTACCGGTGGGATTCTGTTTGGCTGGATCGCTAAGTACATGCTGCCAGTTAAGAACGAAGAAACCGGCAAATACGTCAAGCGGCCATTATGGGCACGGATCGTTACGGTGGTCAGTGGTCTGGTAATGTGGATTTTGATCTACATTCTGACGGCTATGATGCCAAACAGCGTCAACCCACGTCTGAATCAATGGTTCTACCTGATTTTAGGGGTGGCAGCTTTTGCGCTCGACATCTGGCTACGGGGACGCTACCACATTACCAGCGCCTTTTCGCCACGCCGTCAGCAGCGACAATAAAGATCAGCATCGTGGTTCCACGTGAAACGCGATGCTTTTTTAAATTGTCAGAATCTATCGCCGACAGATTTGTGATTTGGTCCTAAAATGGTGGTTAAAAGGAGTTAAAACCGAACAATCCGAGAAATATTATTAGAATTATGTTAGAATCACGATTATTCGTTGACCAATCGCCAAAAACCTAGTAAGGTAGTAGCTAATATTTAAAGAAGGAAGTGCAGATTGATGTCGAATTGGGATACTAAGTTTGCCAAGAAAGGCTTAACGTTTGATGATGTGCTGCTGATTCCAGCGGAAAGTCATGTCTTGCCAAATGAAGTCGATTTGAGTACGCAGCTGGCAAAGAATATTAAACTGAACGTGCCATTTATCAGTGCCGGGATGGATACCGTTACTGAAAGCTCAATGGCAATTGCGATGGCCTTGCAAGGCGGGATGGGGGTCGTTCACAAGAACATGTCCATCGATGCTCAAGCCGGCGAAGTAGCCACGGTTAAAGGCGTTGAACTGCCTGCTAACTCAAACTTCAACCGCGCTGCCGTTGATGAAAACGGTCATCTGCTGGTTGCGGCTGCCGTTGGGGTTACGTCCGACACGTTCCAACGCGCTGAAGCTCTGCTGAAGGCCGGCGTTGACGCGATCGTAATCGACACGGCTCATGGTCACTCAGCTGGTGTTCTGCGCAAGATTGCCGAAATTCGCGAACATTTCCCAGAAGTTACGCTGATTGCTGGTAACGTAGCCACTGGTGAAGGTACCAAGGCGCTGTTTGACGCTGGCGTTGACGTGGTTAAAGTCGGCATCGGTCCTGGCTCAATTTGTACGACGCGGGTGGTTGCCGGTGTTGGTGTCCCACAGATTACGGCAATTTACGATGCTGCTTCCGTGGCTCACGAATACGGCAAGGCCATCATTGCCGATGGTGGGATCAAGTACTCTGGCGACATTGTTAAGGCCCTGGCTGCTGGTGGGAACGCCGTAATGCTGGGCAGCATGTTTGCCGGCACGACGGAAGCCCCTGGCGAAGTCTTTGAAGAAAACGGCAAGAAGTACAAGGGCTACCGTGGCATGGGTTCCGTGGCGGCCATGGCTCAATCGCATGGCTCTTCTGACCGTTACTTCCAAGGTGGGGTCAACGAAGCCAACAAGCTGGTTCCAGAAGGTATCGAAGCCCGGGTTGAATATAAGGGCGACGTTGCTGACGTGATCTTCCAAATGGTCGGCGGTCTGCGCTCTGGGATGGGCTACGTTGGTGCCAAGGACATCCAAACCTTGATCGACAACGCTCAATTCGTTCAGATCACGAACGCTGGTCTGCGTGAATCGCACCCACACGACGTTCAAATTACCAAGGCTGCTCCTAACTACAAATAATGGCTAAGCCTTAATTCAAAAGCGCTGCTCGATTTTAAGCAGCGCTTTTTTGTGTTCTAAAACGTCATTTGATGATTGTTTGATTGGCTGGTTGGCTAAATGTGTTAAGATAACAGTTAGCCAAACTTCGAAAAGGATGAGTATTATAATGAAGAAACTGTTCATTTTGTTGATGATTTTAGCAGCCATTTGTTTTGTCGGTGTCTGGATCTATCAGACGCAGCGCCTTAAAAAGAATGCCCAGGCAGCGATCGGCAAAGGACAGATAGTCATGAACTGGGGCTTGATCATTTTATTTGTGATCGGTCTGGTGGGAACATTTACCGCGCCAAGCACTAAAACCAGTGCGCCGGCTGAACATCATCCTGCCAATGAACATGCCACTAAGGTCAGCAAGGCCCAGTCAAGCTCAGAGTCAGCCGCGGCCGCTTCCGCCAGCAGCTCGCAGTCAGCCAGCTCATCATCAGCGAGTTCTTCATCCTCATCGGCAAGTTCTTCATCCAGCAGTCAGCTGCAGGTCGATTTTCCGACTGACGTTTCCTTAAACAAGACCGGGGATGCGACCGTCAGCTTTAAGGCACCAGCCAACACGCAGTTTGAAATCAAAGACAGCAATAACAATGTCGTGACGACTTTGAATGGTAACGCGCAAGGGGCTGATCAAACCTATAATTTTAAAAAGCCGGGCAAATACCACGTTACCGCTCATAATGGCGACCAGACCATTGATAAAGATTTGACCGTGCGCGGTATCGGGCAATAAATAATAAAAAAATTTATTAACAAATTTTGTTTCATTAAATTATTTATAAAATATAAATATGCAGCGTTAACAAACGTAACATTGCGTAACTGTGTATATAAATCAATAAATTAATCTTTTAACAATCGAGGTGTTAAACCCTAGTGCGACAAGACGTGCGGGGCTTGACGCCTTGATTTTTTTGGCGTATGCATGGATAATTTTAAGGTATGTAGATGTAAAAAATTTTTAAAAAATGGGACTATGTAAATATGAATGAAGAATCGAAGCAAAATCAACCGGTGCACCATTCGCACCATCATCACCACCACCATCACCATCGTCGGAAACGACTAGGTTTGAAGATTTTGTGGTCATTTATTGGACTTTTAGTGATTCTCGCCTTGATTTTCGCTGGGGTTGCCTGGCGAAACGTCCATGTTGCTACCAATAATATGTACAGCGAATCAGGCGCCAAGACATATCGGAACGCTGATAAGGTCCTCAAGCAGGGCAAGCCGATCAATATTCTGCTTTTAGGGACTGATACGGGGGCGCTGGGTCGCAGCTATAAAGGCCGGACGGATACGATCATGATGATGACGCTCAATCCGCAAAAAAAGACGACTACGATTGTCAGCCTGCCACGGGATATGAAGGTTAATCTACCTGGCTACGCGGAATATTCACCGGCTAAGATCAACGCGGCCTATACATATGGTGGGGTTAAAGAAACCATCAATACTGTTCAAAAATACTTTAACGTGCCAATTGACTACTATGTAATGGTCAATATGGGCGGTCTGGAAAAAGCCATCAATCAAGTTGGTGGCGTCAGCGTGACTTCGCCATTGACGTTTGATTATGAAGGCTACAGCTTTAAAAAGGGCCAGACGTACCATATGAATGGCGCTAAAGCCCTGGCCTTCAGTCGGATGCGCTATGATGATCCGCAAGGCGACTATGGCCGCCAAGAACGCCAGCGCCTGGTCATCACGGCTTTAATGAAGGAAGCTGCTTCATATAAGTCAGTGCTCAACCAAAAATTCTTAAATTCGATTGCTGATCAGTCCAAGACCAATCTGACGTTTAGTGACATGACGACGTTAGCCATGAAGTATCGCAAGGCCAATGGCAAAGTGGTTTCTGACCACGCGCAGGGCCATGGCGACAGTGAAGGTGGCGAGTCGTTTGAAGTCGTGCCAACCAGCGAGATGCAACGCGTTTCGGATGAGGTTCGCGATGCCCTGCAGCTTAAACACGTTAGCGTGACTGATTAAAGGAGGAAAAAAGTGGAAAACAGCAGCAACAATACGATCGATTTGCGGCGCCTGTTCAATCTGTGTCGTAAACATTTGAAGTTTTTGATTACCTGTACGATTGTTTTGGCATTGGCCGGCTTTATCGTTTCAAAATTTATTATGACGCCGAAATACACGGCTACTACGCAATTATTGGTTAACCAAAAAAACGAAAACAATGCCAATGGTCAGGCCTACACCAACCAACAGGCCGATATTCAGGTCATCAATACCTACAAGGACATTATTACTAGTCCAGTGATCTTAAAGGAAACCAAAAAAGAACTGGCCAACCCAGTCAAGGTCATTCGCAAGGCCCAGCCAGCCAAGTACAAGACGCTGGCCGATGGGACCAAGCGATTGGTCAGCGCGGCCAAACCAGCGAAGGTAGAACACACCGGTCAAGGCTACAGTATGACGACCAGCCAGCTGTCAGACGCGATTACGATCAAGACGCAGACCAACTCGCAGGTATTCTCCGTCAGCGTGGAAACCGACAATCCTAAGAAGTCGGCAGCGGCCGCCAACACGATTGCGCAGGTCTTTAAAAACAGAATCAAGAAGATCATGAACGTCAACAATGTCACGATCGTCGCACGGGCCGCAACGCCAAATAAGCCATCATCGCCTAACGTTAAGCTGTTTACGCTGGCAGGGGCCGTTTTGGGACTTCTGCTCAGCTTTATGATCGTACTGATGCGGGATCTGATGGATACCAGTGTGCGGGACAATGACTTCATGGTTGATGAGCTGGGCTTGACGAATCTTGGTCAGATTACCCACATCAACCTGGATGACGGTTTCTCAATCAAGCGGCGTTCACAAAAAACGCAGACGCGCCGGGTCTAAAGGAGGGTTATGATGGGAATCTTCAAACGTAAATCGCGAATTGACAACAATACGATGAAAAACGGCGCCAAGCTGATCACGGTGGCTAAGCCCAAAAGCGTAGCCGCGGAGCAGTTTCGGACTGTGCGTACCAACATTCACTTCATGGCCGTGGACCGACGCTTAAAGACGATTGCTTTTACCTCTGCCAACATCAGTGAAGGGAAAAGTACCGTCGCGGCCAACCTGGCGATTGTCTGGGCGCAAGAAGGCAAGAGCGTACTGCTGATTGACGCCGACATGCGCCGCCCAACGCTTAATTCAACTTTTGATTTGACCGGACAGTCGGGCTTGTCAACGGTTTTGAGTAGTGATCAATCAGAAGTCAACTTAAACGATGTGATCCAAGAAAGCGGCATTGAAGGATTAGACCTGCTGCCAAGCGGGGCGGTACCGCCTAACCCAGCCGAGCTGCTGAGCTCACAACGAATGAAGGTGCTTTTAGAAGCCGTGCAGGCCCAATATGATCTGGTCGTATTAGACGTACCGCCAATGCTGGAAGTTACTGATACGCAAACGATTGCGGGCAGCGTGGATGGCGTAGTGCTAGTCGTACGGCAAGGCGTAACGCAAAAAGCTGGCGTACGGCGGGCCGTTGAACTGTTGAAGATGAGTCACGCGCATCTGCTAGGCTACGTTATGAATGACGTCGTCCCAGAAGACGATGCCGGCTACGGTTATGGCTATGGCTACGGTTATGGCTATGGCTATGAAAAGGAATCGGAAAACTAGTCGTATTAAAAGCAGGAAGGGTGAATCAAAATGGTTTTAATCGATCTACATTGTCACTTATTGCCAGGCGTGGATGATGGTTCACCGGACCTCGCGACTTCTTTAAAACTGGCCCAAGACGCGGTTAATGATGGCGTAACACATGCATTATTGACGCCGCACCATATGAATGGGCACTATCTCAATCATAAAGCCGATGTATTGCAGCTGACGGCGGACTTTCAACAAGCCTTGAAGGAAAATGCGATTCCATTAACGGTTTTTCCGGGTCAAGAAGTTCGGATTAATGGCGAGCTGTTGGAAGCCTTGCGTAAGGACGATATTTTGTTCGCGGATGAAGGCGGGCGCTACATGCTGCTGGAGTTTCCCAGCCAAGAAGTGCCGCAGTACGCGAAGGAAATGGTCTTTAAGCTACGTCAGCAAGGCATTGTACCGATTATCGTCCACCCTGAACGAAACGCCGAGCTATTGGAACATCCGGAAAGACTGCAGCCATTCTTGGAACAGGGATGTCTGACCCAATTGACGTCCAGCAGCTATCTGGGTCGGTTCGGCAAAAAGATTGAAAAGGTGACGACCAGTATGATCAAGTCCGGGCAGGGAGCCATCTTTGCCTCCGACGCGCATGCTTTGAGTCATCGCGAATACGAGCTCAGTGAAGCGCTGCAGAAACTGCGTGGCGAATTTGGCGCTGAGCTGGCCGATACATATGAACAAAACGCGCGCGACATTATTAATGGGGATCAGGTTAATTTAGATTGGCAACCGCTGTCTAAAAAGAAACGTTTTTGGTTCTTTTAGTTAAGAAAATTAGGTGGGGGGAGGGTAACCTCGCCCCTCTTTTCGACTAAAGAGGATGATTAAGGGAGGAGGAATCGTGTGATGATGGCAACAAAAACTAAAACATACGTCAATCAGCAGCGCGTAAAAAAGCGGCCGTTTTATCCAGTCTGTAAACGCGGCTTTGATTTGATTGCCAGCTTGCTTGCCTTACTGCTGCTTTCGCCATTATTTTTGGTGATTGCAGTACGGATCAAGACTGAAGATGGTGGTCCAGTATTTTATTCACAGACTCGGCTTGGCAAAAACGAAAAGCCATTTAAGATATATAAATTTCGGTCAATGGTACAGAATGCCGATCAGATTAAACAACAGCTGCTCGACCAGAATGAGGTTGAAGGCGCGATGTTTAAGATGAAGGAAGATCCCCGGGTTACCAAAACCGGCAAGTGGATTCGCAAATACAGCTTGGACGAACTGCCACAATTGGTAAACGTACTCTTGGGGGATATGAGTCTGGTTGGGCCACGACCACCGCTGCCAAGCGAAGTCGCTGAATATACTGATTATGATAAGCAGCGACTGTTGGTTACGCCGGGGTGTACGGGACTTTGGCAAGCGACGGTTCGCAATAAGGCCAGTTTTGATGAAATGGTCAGTTTAGATATTGAATACATAAATAAAGCCAGTTTTTGGTATGACGGCTGGATTATCTTTATGACAGTCAAGATTATGATCTTTCCGAATAGTGCATATTAGGAGTTAGGAGAATACATAGATAATGAAAGGTATTATTTTAGCCGGGGGAAGCGGAACACGGCTCTACCCAATTACCCGTGGTATTTCTAAGCAATTGATTCCGGTTTATGATAAGCCGATGATTTATTACCCATTGTCAACTTTGATGCTGGCAGGGATTCGTGAGGTTTTGGTAATTTCAACACCAGAATACTTGCCGTTGTTTGAAGAACTATTGAGGGACGGTTCAGAAATTGGGATGAGCTTTTCCTATCAAGTACAGGAGCATCCAAATGGCTTGGCCGAAGCATTTATTTTAGGTGAAGATTTTATTGGTAATGATTCAGTTGCCCTCGTTTTAGGCGACAACATCTACTATGGCTCGGGACTTTCCAAGCTGGTTCAAAATGCCGCACAAAAAGAAAATGGGGCAACGGTGTTTGGCTACCATGTCAATGATCCAGAACGTTTTGGCGTCGTTGAGTTTGATGAAAATATGCACGCTCTCTCACTGGAAGAAAAACCAAAACAGCCTAAGAGCAATTACGCGGTAACTGGGCTTTACTTCTATGATAATGATGTCGTTGAGATTGCCAAGCATATTCAGCCGTCGGCACGGGGCGAATTAGAAATCACTGACGTCAATAAAGAGTACTTAAAACGTGGTCAGCTGGACGTGCAGTTGATGGGTCGCGGTTATGCCTGGCTCGATACTGGCACGCACGACTCAATGCTTGAGGCAGCCAACTTTATCGCCACGATTGAGAAACGGCAAAATCTGAAGGTTGCTGCAATTGAAGAAATTGCCTACCGGATGGGATACATAAATAAGGATGAATTGATTAAACTGGCACAGCCGTTAAAGAAAAACGACTATGGTCAGTACTTATTGCGTTTGGCAGAGGAGAAATAGACTATGGGTAAATTAAACGTTCAAACGACAAAACTACAAGACGTTAAGATTATCACACCGGCTGTCTTTGGCGATCATCGTGGCTTCTTTGAGGAAACCTACTCTGATCGTGACTTTAAAGCTGCTGGTATTGATTTTGACTTTGTCCAGGACAACCAGTCGCTGTCCACCCAAGCCGGTGTGTTGCGCGGCTTGCATTTCCAGCGTGGTCAGGCCGCGCAAACGAAACTGATTCGCGTGGTGACCGGCGCGGTTTTGGATGTCATTGTTGATTTGCGGAAGGGTTCACCAACGTACAAGCAGTGGGAAGGCTATATTCTTTCCGCCAGCAACCATCGTCAGCTGTTGGTACCACGCGGTTTTGCGCATGGCTTCCTGACGCTTACTGACAATGTCAACTTTGTCTACAAATGCGACAACTACTATAATGCTGAAGCTGATGGCGGGATCTCGTTTAAGACGCCTGAACTCAACATTGACTGGCCAATTGAATTTGACAAGGCGATTACTTCTGAAAAAGATGCCAAGCAGCCAACCCTGACAGAATTCGAAAAGGACAATCCATTTGTCTACGGTGAAATCTAGGAGATGCGAACATGACGGAATTTAAGAATATTATCGTAACGGGTGGCTGCGGCTTTATTGGTTCCAACTTCGTTCACTACGTCGTTAACAACCATCCGGAAGTAGAACACATCACGGTATTGGACAAGCTGACTTATGCCGGCAATAAGGCCAATCTGGCAGGACTGCCAACCGATCGGGTGGAACTGGTAGTTGGCGACATCTGTGACAGAGAACTGGTCGATCAATTGGTTTCAAAGGCTGATGCCGTGGTTCACTACGCGGCTGAAAGCCATAATGACAATTCACTGCAGAATCCGGATCCATTTATTCAAACCAATATTGCCGGTACCTACACGCTGATTCAAGCCTGCCGCAAGTATGATGTCCGTTTCCACCATATCTCGACTGATGAGGTCTATGGTGATCTGCCATTGCGAGAAGACTTGCCTGGTCACGGTGAAGGTCCGGGTGAAAAATTCACGCCTGACTCACCATATCGTCCATCCAGCCCCTACTCATCATCCAAGGCCAGTTCCGACCTGCTGGTACGGGCATGGGTTCGTTCATTTGGACTGAAGGCGACGATTTCCAATTGTTCAAACAACTATGGTCCTTACCAACATATTGAAAAGTTCATTCCACGGCAGATTACTAATATCTTGAGTGGCATTCGGCCAAAGCTTTATGGCTCAGGTAAGAACGTACGTGACTGGATTCATACCAATGATCATTCACGAGCGGTTTGGACGATTTTGACCAAAGGCAAGATTGGCGAAACTTACTTGATTGGTGCCGATGGCGAAAAGAACAATAAAGAGGTTTTGGAATTGATTCTGGAACTGATGGGGCAGCCTAAAGACGCCTATGATCATGTTAAGGATCGTCCCGGCCATGACTTGCGCTATGCGATTGACGCTACTAAGCTGCGGACCAAGCTGGGGTGGGAGCCTAAGTACACGGACTTCCGTGAAGGCTTAAAGGACACAATCAAGTGGTATACCGAACACCGTGATTGGTGGGAAGCGGAAAAAGCCGCTGTGGAAGCTAAGTACGCTAAGAATGGTCAATAACCAACAATAGATATAGAAAATGAGTCTAGTATTCTTACCGGGCTCATTTATACTTTGAATTTATAGCGAATAATCAGTATATAGGAATTATGATATGTTTAATTCTCGAAAAGAAAAGATAAGTATTGCAATGGTTGCAAGCAATCTTGAATTGAATGGGATTAGTTCGGTTATTATGAACTATATTCAATATATTAATTTAGATAAAATAAATATAACTCTTATTGTTGGAAAAAAAGTGAATCCAAAGTATAGAAAATTATGTAAAGAAAGAGGTGTAAAAATTATAACTTTAAAAAATAAAAGAAGAAATACTAAGAAATTCTATTTTGGATTATTAAAAACCTTTTTAACTCATCAATTCGATATAGTACATGTTCATGGTAGTAGTGCAACTATTGGATTAGAGTTGTTTTTGGCAAAAATTTCAGGAATTAAAGTTAGAATTGCTCATAGTCACAACACGACTTCACCTAATTTGAAATTACATAAATTGATGAAACCATTACTTAAATTTTCATATACTGAAGGATTTGCATGCAGTAAAGAAGCAGGAAAGTGGTTATTTGATGATCAGCCCTTTACGGTAATTCCTAATGGGATTGAAGTAAATAATTTTAAGTTTAATAATTCAGTTAGAGAGACTACAAGAACTAAATTAAAATTAGGAGATAGTTACGTTGTAGGTCATATTGGACGTTTTAATTATCAAAAAAATCATGAATTTATTATTAAAGTTTTTGAAGAAATTTTAAAAAAGAGGCCGAACAGTCGTTTACTATTGGTTGGAAATGGCCCAGATTATGATAAGTTTAAAGCTCAATTGGCTAAAAAAAGTTATATCAACAAGATAATTCTCTATGGGGAAACAAATGATACATCAGGGTTATATATGGCTATGGATGCGTTTTTATTTCCTTCAAGATTTGAAGGACTTCCGGTTACCCTTATTGAGGGACAAATTTCAGGATTACCATGTTTGGTTTCAGATGTTATCACTGAAGACGTTAGATTATCAAAAAATTTGCAGTTTTGTTCGTTAAAAAAATCCTCAACATATTGGGCAGATAAGTTATTAAATTTAAAACCTTTAAAGCGTAATTCCTTTTTTTATAATCATTTAAAAGCTATTGATCATTATTACATAAAAAATGACGTGAAGTTATTGGAAAATAAGTATAAAGAGATAATCAAATATGGAAAGTTTTAAAGTTCTTGTAAAGAAAGATTGTGCAGCCTATTTGGGAATAAGTTATAAAAATGTAAAGTTTTATCATATACTATATCGCTATGTAAAAACACCTGGATTTAAAGTAACTTTACATATGAGATTTCTAAATAGTTTGGCTTCTCATCACCATATAGGACTCATTTATGCTTTAGAACGTATTAATTATAGAAAGTTACAAGTTAAGTATGGAATACAAATAGGGTATGGTCTAGATGTGGGAGGAGGTTTCACTATTAATCATTATGGTGGTATTGTCATTGGCCAAAGTGCAAAGATAGGGAATAATTTTAATATTAGACAAAACACTACTATTGGACATAAAGGAGGAAGTGCTCCTGAGATTGGAAATAATGTTATTGTCGGCGCAAATGCAGTAATTATAGGTAATATTAAAATTGGTGATAATGCAGTTATTGGAGCTGGAGCTGTGGTTGTAAAATCCGTTGATGAAAATTCTGTTGTTGTTGGTAACCCAGCAAGACCTATAAAGCATAGTTTATAGATTACTTATCATATTATGAGGAACTTTTATGAAAAAATATGTGAGAAAGATAAATTATCTAGAATATATAAAGGAGTATGGTTTACAGCTATTTGTTTCTAAGGCTATTCGAAGACGTTCTCTGAATAATGATTCTATATTTGGAGAAAAAATTAATAATTATAACGAAAAACTTGTACTTAATAGGCTTAACAGAATTTTTAAGTATGAATATTTTGAAGAAGAAATTTATTTTAAACCAA